>RCNH01000362.1_pt1 | contig 19485 bp, 19 predicted proteins | sample 2041161 | NCBI WGS metagenome assembly RCNH01 (sample SAMN09708215, study PRJNA481090) | Feces metagenome, whole genome shotgun sequencing project. | biome: feces | host: Leptonychotes weddellii | place: Antarctica: Sion Island | collected 2010-03-01 | reverse complement strand
GTGGAGGAAGTACCTTATATCAAGATGGCAGAAGCGCTGGGGACAGGAAATGCCCAGTGGGAAAACGTCAGATTTCGTGAGCTAAATAAACCGAAACAGGGAGAGTATATCCCAAAAGAGAGAAAAGTAGTAGAAGTCTGTGATGCTGTGGAGGAAGTAGAATCTTGCAGTGCCTGCTATGGTTACCTTCTTCCTGCTCTTTGGAAGCTGAAAGAAGAAGGACTTTTAGAAAATCTGAAAGAGAAAATCTGTATTGGGCAAGGCTATCACGGAAAAGGAGGAAAACTGGGTGTGGGAAACTGCACAAGAGGGTTTCAGAATTATGTAAAAGGCTGTCCGCCTACAGAAGAAGAAATTTATGAATTTTTGAAAAATTATATTATATCTAGAAGAACATGATATAAAATAGCCCTTGAGTACCATTATAGGAGATACTCAGGGGCTATTTTTATATAAAATCTTTTTCTTTTAAACACTAATCCATCCCATTGCTTCTGATACAGCAAATGCTAAAATCAGAATTAAACAAATAGGAGCAATCCATTTCAGCATGATATTATAGAATTTTTTAAACTTAAATGGTCCGTTCAGCTCCACTTCATCAGAAACTACTTTTGAACCGATAAAATGTCCGATACCTACGCAGGTAAGGATTGCAACGACTGGCATTAATACACTGTTGCTCAGGAAATCGAAGAAATCCAGAAGACCAAGACCAATAATCTTGATAAAACTTAAAGGTCCGAAACCTAGAGAAACAATGGATCCTAATATCAGCACATAAATAGTAACAGATATAGTAGCTTTTTTTCTGCTCCAGCCAAATTTATCTCTGATAATAGAAACATCAGTTTCCAAAAGAGAGATAGAAGATGTCAGGGCTGCAAATGATACCAGAAGGAAGAATACCATTCCGATTACACTGCCGAGAGTCATATCATCAAATACTTTAGGAAGTGTAACAAACATTAAGGAAGGTCCTTTGCCGAGGGCTGCTTCGTCACCGCCTGAAAATACGAAAACAGAAGGAATGATCATCAAACCTGCCAGAAAAGCAATGGCGGTATCAAAAATTTCAATCTGTCGTACAGATTTTTCCAGGTTGCAGTCTTTCTTCATATAAGAGCCATAAGTAATCATAATGCCCATTGCAAGAGACATGGAATAGAATAACTGTCCCATGGCTGCAAGGACTGTAGTTGCAGAGAATTTAGAAAAATCAGGAAGCAGATAGTATTTTACACCTTCTATAGCGCCAGGGCGTGTTACACAGAAAACGGAAACACCTACAATCAGTGCGATTAAAAGTGGCATCATAATACGGCTTGCCTTTTCAATTCCTTTTTCAACACCAAAGATAACTACAACTGCGGTAATAATAACATATAATGCAAACCAGAATACAGGAGAATCAGCCTGACTGATAAAATTATTAAAATATTCATCACCGGCTGCAGCAGAAACATTACCTGTCAGGAAAGTTACAAAATATTTAATAACCCAGCCGCCGATTACGCAGTAGTAAGGTGTAATAACGAAAGGAACAATACATGCCAGATAACCTACAAATTTAAAACGTTTATCAAGGGCTTTAAAAGCGCCTATAGCACTTAATCCTGTTTTACGTCCGATGGCAATTTCTGTTATCATAAGAGTGAAGCCAAGAGTCACAGCAAGGATTAAATATACTAGTAGGAAGATACCTCCTCCGTATTTCGCAGCAAGATAGGGGAATCGCCAGAGATTTCCAAGACCTACGGCTGAACCTGCAGCGGCAAGTACGAATCCCATTTTGTTTGAAAAAGATCCTCTTTTTTTGTCCATAAACATCACCTCTTAAATTTTTAATTTTTTCTAAATTTATGTATATTATAGTCAATGTCACTTTAAAGTGGTACACTGGCTGAAATATATAGCCCTTATTATGCCACTGAATTGTAAAAAAAACAAGAATTTTCTCAAAGAAATTAAAAAAAAATAAAATTTTTGAAAAACGTAAATTGTACTTGACGAAGATGTATATCTATGGTAGACTAAATAAGTCTGAAGAAGAAAAAGAAAGCAGAGTATCCACTCTCACCCTAGCACAAATGAGTGACTATGGTTTATATGAAGATAATGAGGCGCAAGGCGTTTTCTTATGCGGATAAACAGTGGATAGTTTGTAAAACTATCCTTTTTTATTATATATCTAGGAAACGGCTCTGTGAATTCTTATTCTTTCTTTAATTAAGTTCAAGCAGCCGTATGGCTGTTATGGTTTATCAATATTATGGAGGTGCACTACTATTAGCGATTTAATGATTAACGAACAAATCAGAGATAAAGAGGTCCGTCTTATAGGTGCGGAGGGAGAGCAGCTGGGAATTATGTCTGCCAGAGAGGCGCAGAAGCATGCGGCGGAGGCAGGATTAGACCTTGTTAAGATTGCTCCTACAGCAAAACCACCGGTTTGTAAAATTATCGATTATGGTAAGTATAAGTATGAATTAGCCAGAAAAGAAAAGGAAGCTAAGAAGAAACAGAAAACCATAGAAATCAAAGAAGTGCGTTTATCCCCGAATATTGAGGAAAACGATTTGAACACGAAAGTCAATAATGCCAGAAAGTTCCTGACAAAAGGAAATAAGGTAAAAGTTACTCTGCGTTTCCGTGGGAGAGAGATGGCACACATGCAAAGCAGCAAATATATTTTAGAAAAATTTGCTGAAATCCTATCTGATGTTGCTGTTGTAGAAAAAGCACCAAAGGTAGAAGGAAGAAGCATGACTATGTTTTTGACGGAAAAACGTTAATAAGAAAAAGAGTTTAAGGAGGACATAAACATGCCAAAAATGAAAACAACTAAAGCAGCTGCAAAGCGCTTCAAATCAACAGGTACAGGTAAATTAAAAAGAAATAAAGCTTATAAGAGCCATATCTTAACAAAGAAATCTCAGAAGAGAAAGAGAAATCTTAGAAAAGCAGCTATCACAGATGCAACTAATGTAAAGAACATGAAAAAAATCTTACCTTACATCTAATCGTTTGTGTGTAAGTATGTGTTTAATATAGGAGGAAATTAAGAATGGCAAGAATTAAAGGCGGATTAAACGCTAAGAAAAAACATAATAGAGTATTGAAACTGGCTAAAGGTTACAGAGGAGCTCGTTCTAAACAGTATAGAGTAGCAAAACAGTCTGTAATGAGAGCTTTAACAAGTTCTTATGCAGGTAGAAAACAGAAAAAACGTCAGTTCAGACAGTTATGGATTGCACGTATCAATGCTGCTGCAAGAATGAACGGATTATCTTACAGCAAATTTATGTATGGTTTAAAATTAGCTAACGTTGATTTGAACAGAAAAGTATTAGCTGACATGGCTATCAACGATGCTGCAGGATTTGCTACATTAGCAGAATTAGCAAAATCTAAATTAGCTTAATAGAACTTTGAAAAGAGTTGTTACATATTAGTATGTGACAGCTCTTTTTGTTTTAAGGAGATTGGCGTATGTATCGTATTTTGATTGTGGAAGACGATGTGGATATTGCCCACGCAATTAAGAAACATCTGGAAGCGTGGAACTTACAGGCACAATGTGTGGAGAATTTTGCAGATGTTATGACAGAGTTTTCTACATATAATCCTCATCTTGTTTTAATGGATATTACCCTTCCTTTTTTCAACGGCTATTACTGGTGTCAGAAAATTAGACAAATTTCTCAGATTCCGGTTTTATTTATTTCTTCGGCATCGGATAATATGAATATTGTTATGGCAATTCAAATGGGCGGAGATGATTTTGTGGCGAAACCTTTTGATTTATCTGTATTGACAGCTAAGATACAGGCATTGCTTAGAAGAAGTTATGATTATACAGGGCAGGTTTCTGTTTTGGAGCATAAAGGAGCATTTTTAAATACAGCCGAGGCAGTCCTTTTCTATCAGAATGAAAAAATTGAATTAACAAAAAACGAATATCGGATTTTGCAGACACTAATGGAAAACAAAGGGAAAATAGTGAGTAGAGAGCGCTTGATGGAAAAGCTATGGGAAAACGATAGCTTTATAGATGAAAATACATTGAGTGTCAATGTGAACCGTCTGAGAAAAAAGTTGGATCAGGCGGGGCTTATAGGATTTATTACTACAAAAGTAGGAATGGGATATATGATTTCTATTTAGGATTGTGGGGAAAGGACTATGGAAATATTCAGAGTATATATAAAAAAACAACTGGGAAAAATTTTCTTTTATTTATTGTTTTCTACTATTTTTTTCTTTCTGTTTTGGATGTATCAGATACCCCTTCACGCAGCTTTTTACGCTGTTTTAATCGGGGGTATTTTTGGCATATCTGTCTTGATTTTTCAGTTTTTGAAGTTCCGGCAGAAATATGTACAGTTGGAGAGAGCTGTAAATCAGAAGGATTTTTTGATGGAAAATCTGCCGAAAGCAGAGGGCATACTGGAAGAAGAGCATGAAAAGATAATTGAGCGGCTTTATGAAGAGATGCAGAATCTGGAAAATGTACATAATGAAAAAGAGCAGGATATGTTGGAATATTATACTTTATGGGTTCATCAGATAAAGACACCTATTGCATCTATGCATTTAAAGCTTCAGTCTGAGGACAGTGAATTTTCTAGAGAAATTGGAATGGATTTGATGCGTATTGAGCAGTATGTAGAAATGGTGCTTTGCTATCTGCGTCTTGACAGTAGTGAGAAAGATTATGTTTTTCGGAAATATTCTCTGGATAGTATTATCAAACAGGCAGTACGCAGATTTGCACCTCAGTTTATCCGGAAAAAGATAAAGCTGGAATATGAAACAACAAATGCAGTGATTCTTACAGACGAAAAATGGCTGTTATTTGTAATTGAACAGTTGTTATCTAATTCTTTAAAATATACAAAGCCGGGAGGATGCATTTCTTTGTTGTGGAAGCCGGAGCGAATTTTAGTGGTGAAAGATACGGGAATTGGTATTGCAAAGGAGGATTTGCCGAGAATCTTTGAAAAGGGATATACGGGATATAACGGCAGACAGGATAAAAAAGCCAGCGGAATAGGCTTGTATTTGTGCAAAAGGATTTGTGAAAAGCTGGGGTACGGGATTTGTGCAGAGTCTGAAATTTATAAGGGTACGGAAATTATTCTTGATCTAAAGAGAAAAGAACTGGAAGTAGAATAACAATCTTTCAAAAATGTAAGATGAAACAGGGGAAATGTAAGCTGAAGTTATGGCGAAGCATTTCCCTTTTTTGATACAATACTTTTGAACAAAGCAAGGAGGAAAATAAGATGGCAATTTTAGAAGTAAAGAATTTAAAGAAAATATATACCACACGATTTGGAAGCAATCAGGTAGAAGCATTAAGAAATGTGAATTTCAGTATAGAAGAAGGGGAATACACAGCAATTATGGGTGAGTCAGGATCTGGAAAAACTACTCTTTTAAATATTCTGGCAGCTCTTGATAAACCTACTAAGGGAACAGTATGGCTGGATGACAAAGAGATGTCAAAAATTAAAGAAGCAGAGCTTTCCGCTTTCCGCAGAGAGAATCTGGGATTTGTATTTCAGGAATTTAATCTTTTAGACACTTTTTCTATTAAAGACAATATTTTCTTACCGTTGGTGTTGAGCGGAAAAGGTTATAAGGAGATGGAATACAGGCTGGCTCCTATCGTAGAGAAGCTGGGAATTACGGCAATTTTAGGAAAATATCCCTACGAAGTTTCCGGTGGACAAAAGCAGAGAGCGGCAGTAGCCCGCGCATTGATTACCAATCCAAAGATTATTCTGGCAGATGAACCAACGGGTGCTCTTGACTCTAAGTCAACGGATGAACTTTTAGAACTGTTTTCTACGGTAAATGAGGAAGGACAGACTATTTTAATGGTAACCCACTCTGTAAAGGCAGCCAGTCATGCAAAACGTGTCCTTTTTATTAAGGACGGGGAGGTTTTCCATCAGATTTACAGAGGAAATAATACAAGACAGCAGATGTATGAGAAGATTTCCAATGCTCTTACCATTCTGGCAGCAGGAGGTGAGGTAGAGTGAAAATCGGATTTTATCCTAAACTTGCATGGACGGGAATAAAGAAAAATAAAAAGATTTATATTCCCTATATTTTTGCCTGCGTAGGTATGATTATGATGTTTTATATGATATGTTTCTTAAGCACCAGTGAAATCGTAAAGGGAATGTTGGGCGGAGAAACGATGCAGATGACGCTTTCCTTTGGATGTTCAGTCATTAGCGTTTTTGCATTGATTTTCTTGTTTTATACAAACTCTTTCCTGATGAAAAGAAGGTATAAAGAATTCGGTCTGTACCATATTTTAGGTATGGGAAAGAAAAATGTGGCTTATGTTATGACGTGGGAATGTATTCAGATTACAGTACTGACAATTTTATTGGGAATTGGCGGCGGCATTTTTTTCTCTAAGCTGGGAGAACTTGCTATGATAAAGATACTGGGAGGAGAGGCTGATTTTCATTTTTCTATTTCTATTTTAAGTATAAAAGATACACTGGAAATTTTTCTTCCTATTTTTCTTTTGATTTTATTAAAATGTCTGTTTCAGATTTTCAGAATGAAACCGTTGGAACTGTTAAAAAGTGCACAGGTGGGAGAAAAACCTCCAAAAGCAAATTGGATTTCTGCCGTGTTTGGAATTGTTATTCTAGCAGGAGCTTATGCCATTGCCTTATCTATTGAAGAACCTATGCAGGTAATTGGTATGTTTTTTGTGGCAGTGATTATGGTAATCGGAGCAACATATTTGTTGTTTCAGGCAGGTTCTGTGGTGCTGTGCAGAATTTTGAAAAATAACAAACGCTATTACTATAAATCAAATCACTTTATCTCTGTTTCTACCATGATGTTTCGTATGAAAAGAAATGGGGAGGGACTGGCATCTATCTGTATTTTGTCCACAATGGTACTGGTCATGGTATCTGCTGTTTCCTGTCTTTATATCGGAGCAGAGGATTTCTTAAATGCCCGCTATCCACAGGAATTGGTGGTGGATGTGCGGACGGAGGAAGAAAAGGTTATAAATTCTGCTCAAGAGATTGTTTCGGAGGTTCTGGCAGAAAAACAAATAGAAAAGAAAGATGAATTATATTATACATTTGTAAGTACTGCTGCTTATTTGGATCAGTGGGAACTGGTCATGAGTCCGGAAAAGATGGAAAGCTATGGTGCAAATGTATATGATCACATCAGACAATTATTTTTTATTCCTTTGGAAGATTATAATCGTATTATGGGTGCAGAAGAAACTTTGGAGGAGGATGAAATTCTTCTTTATAATACAAAGTTAGATTATGGTCATGATAGGCTTACACTGGAAAATGGAAGAGAATGGAAGATTAAAAAAAGTGTTCCCAAATTTGTAGATAATGGGATTGATGTGATGCAGACCATATCCTCTATGTTTATTTTTGTAAAAGATGAAGAAGTGCTTTCTGAAATTAAGGGCGAATGTGAACAACTGGGGGGGATGGAAATTCATGCAGACCATTATTGGGGAGCGGATTTAAACGCAGACAGAGAGAAACAAATCGAGGCAATACAGGAAATTCAAAGACGTGTAGAAACAATGAAACAGCAAAGTGAGATATCAAATATTACAGTTGAAAGCAGGGAAATGGAAAGAGCAGAGTTCTTTGCACTGTATGGTGGAATGTTTATACTTGGAATTCTTTTGGGAATTGTGTTTATTGTAGGAATGGTTCTGATTATGTATTACAAACAGGTAACAGAAGGATACGAAGACCAGCAGAAATTTGAAATTCTGCAAAAAGTGGGTATGAGCCGTAATGCAATTCGAAAGAGTATCAATTCTCAGGTACTTACTGTATTTTTTATGCCTCTGATTGTAGCCGGTATTCATACTGCATTTGCCTTTCCAATAATGAGTAAAATTATTGTTTTGTTTGGAATTGATAATCAAAAATTATTACTTTTGGTTATGTCAGGATGCTATGTAATTTTTACACTTTTTTATGTGGCAATGTATCTGGTGACTTCCAGAGCTTACTACAGCATTGTAAGCAGTAAAAAGGAAGATTAACCCCTGGATAGGGTTTTGTTTTGGAAAACAGCGGAAAAAGTGTTCCAAATTCCTTATGATTGAGGGAAAAAAGAAAATAAAAAAACTGAAAAATATATCCCCTAGGGTGGCTTGCCCAAGGGGATTTTTCTGTATATAATGAAGAAGCTAAAACATGAAGAAAAAATTAGGAGGATAAATTCCATGAAAAGGAGAACGAAGGCGTTAATTGCCTTATTATGTGTTTCTGCCATGATTACAGGCTGTGGTGCTTCTGGAAATTCAGGAACAGACGCTGCGAAGACAGATACACAGAAGGAAGGAACAAAGGAAGCCGGCAAGAATACCGACAATAAGGAAAAATCAGAGGTGACTATCGGATTTTCCAGTGAAGGAGACTCTTTTGATCCTTGTACAGGATTTGGATATACCGGTTCTCCCATTTATTCTACTTTGGTAAAAATTAATGGAGATGATCAGATTGAAAACGATCTGGCTACAGAATATACAACCAGTGAGGATGCACTTACCTGGACTTTTAAAATCAGAGATGATGTAAAATTTACAAATGGTGAGCCATTAAAAGCATCTGATATTGTCTTTACTTTTAATACAACAAAAGAAAAAGCTACCTATATGGACTTGACTATGTTGGAAAGTTGTAAAGCATTAGATGATACAACAGTAGAATTTAAGCTTTCCAAGCCATGTGTGACCTTTATTTATACAGTTGCACAGATGGGAATTATACCGGAAAAAGCATATAGTGATAAATTTGGTTTAGAAGCAGACCAGATTATCGGTTCCGGTCCTTATAAAATGGTTCAGTGGGATAAAGGACAGCAGTTTATTTTAGAAGCAAATGAAGATTATTATGGCAAACAGCCGGAAATTAAAAGAGCAGTCTTTTTAATTCAGGATGAAGATGCCAGATTTGTAGCTGCAAAAGCAGGAGAAGTAGATATTGCATTAACTTCTGCAACACTTGCCACAACGGAGATTGACGGTATGCACGTTGAGCAGGTAGAGTCTGTAGATAACCGTGGTATTACAATGCCTACCGTACCAGATGAAGGAAAGACTACAGAAGACGGATATAAAATTGGCAATGATATTACTGCTGATGTAAATGTAAGAAAAGCTATGTGCTACGGAATTGACAGAGATAAAATCATTGATGAGGCACTGAATGGATTTGCAAAACCTGCTTATTCTGAATGTGACGGTATGCCATGGTGGAATGAGGAAGATGTTATTGAAACAGATGTGGATTATGCAGTAGAGCTTTTGGAACAGTCCGGCTGGACAGATACAGATGGAGATGGTATTCGTGATAAAGATGGACAGAAGCTTGCCTTTAATTTGATGTACTTTGCAGGTGACTCCATGCGTCAGGCAGTTGCTATGTCTGTAGCAAATCAGGCAAAGGAAAACATGGGATTTGAAATCAATGTAGAAGGTGTTAGCGAAGATGAAACTATTAAAAGAATGTTCTCCGAGCCTATGATTATGGGTTGGGGTTCTGACAGCCCTATGACATCTTATATGCTGTTCCACAGCAGTAATGCAGGAAAAACAGATTGGTATAATCCGGAATTTTACATAAATTCTACGACAGATGAATATCTGGACAAGGCAATGACTTCTCTTACCATTGAAGATTCTTATGAATGGTGGCAGAAAGCACAGTGGGACGGAACTACCGGTACTTCCATGAAGGGAGAAGCACCTTGGGCATTTTATGTGAATATGACACATTTGTATTATGTAAAGGATGGATTAAATATCGGAACCCAGAGAATTCATGCACACGGAGTAGCATGGCCGCTTATTGCTAATCTTGCAGAATGGACTTGGGAATAGAAAGAGTATAAAAACATAAAAAGAGTTGTTGCATTAAGAGCATATTCACAATATACAAAATATTGTGATGTATCTTAAATGTGACAACTCTAATTGTGGTTATAGAGAGAATGAAAAATCAGAAAACGGAGAAAACAAATGAAGAGTAAGTATTACCTGAAGCTTACAGGGAAGTATCTTTTGCGTATGGTTACGCTGCTGATCGCGGTGAGTATCATAAGCTTTATACTGGTAAGCCTTTCACCGGTGGATCCGGTACAGCAGTATGTAGGTTCTGTTCCTAATGTAAGTGTAGAACAAAGAGCAAAAATAGCAGAATACTGGGGACTTAACGACCCTCCCGTGGAAAGGTTTCTGACATGGGGAAAGTCTTTGCTTCACGGCGATTTTGGTGTGTCTTTGATTTATCGAAGACCGGTTATTGATGTGATAAAAGAGAAATTTGCAACTTCACTGGCACTGATGATGACGGCGTGGGTATTTTCCGGCGTTATCGGATTTGCCATTGGGTGTGCTATGGGAATTTTTAACGGAAAATGGATAGATAAAATTTTAAAAAAGGTCTGTCTGATTATGTGTTCCATTCCTACTTTTTGGATAGGCATTGTATTTTTGATGCTGTTTTCCGTGTGGCTTGGCTGGTTTCCTATGGGAATGAGTGTGCCAAAAGGTATTCCGTCAGATCAGGTTACCATTTTGCAGAGAATTCATCACTTGATATTGCCGGCACTGACCTTGAGTTTTCTTTCTTTTGCCAATGTGGCGCTGCATACAAGGGAAAAACTGGTAGATGTGCTGGAAAGTGATTACGTATTGTTTGCAAAAGCAAGAGGAGAGTCTAAATGGAGTATTTTAAAAAGACACGGTCTTAGAAACATTATGCTTCCTGCCATTACCATGCAGTTTGGTTCTTTCAGTGAACTTTTCGGCGGCTCTGTGCTGGCAGAAACTGTGTTTTCCTATCCGGGTCTGGGGGCAGCAGCATCTGCGGCAGGTATGGGTTCAGACATTCCCCTTTTGCTGGGAATAACGCTGTTTAGTACTTTGTTTGTTTTTGTAGGAAATATGCTGGCAAATATTATCTATGGAATTGTAGATCCGCAAATCAGGGAGGGATATAGAAATGAATAGCAAAATTTTAAACAGACGAAAAAAGACCATTATTTTTGCCATTCTGATTTTTGCGGTATTGTTTGGTGTTTATTTGTCAGGAACATTTTTAAGCGATAAGCTGATACAGGCAGACTTTTCACAGAAAGGCTTATCACCTTCTTTGAAGCATCCTTTCGGCACAGATATGCTGGGAAGGGATATGCTGGTGCGAACTATAAAAGGTTTATCTGTAAGTATTGTAGTGGGTGTAGTGGCGTCCAGCGTCAGCGCTGTGATTGCTTTAATTGTAGGTGTGGTGGCAGCCACAGGAAAATCATGGTTGGATCATCTGATGAACTGGCTCATTGACTTAGTTATGGGAATTCCTCATACCGTACTTTTGATTTTAATTTCCTTTGCCTGCGGAAAAGGGCTGAAGGGAGTTTTAATTGGCGTTGCAGTAACTCATTGGACTGGTTTGGCGCGTATTATCCGAAGCGAAGTGCTCCAAATTCGTTCTCAGCAGTATATAGAGGTTTCCCAAAAGCTGGGGCATTCCAGCTGGTGGATTACTGTGCATCATATTTTGCCTCACATGGTGCCTCAGTTTTTAATTGGATTGATTTTAATGTTTCCTCATGCCATTATGCATGAGTCAGGACTGACTTTCTTAGGCTTCGGGCTTTCACCGGAGCAGCCGGCAATCGGAATTATTCTGTCTGAGTCTATGAAATACATTTCAGCAGGTATGTGGTGGCTGGCATTTTTCCCGGGGTTGATGTTGGTAATTATTGTTTTATTATTTGATAGGCTGGGGGAAAATCTGAAGAAGATTATTGATCCGTACAGTGCTCATGAATAGGAGTAAGAGATGAAAAAAGAACCGATTTTATCAGTAAAGGATTTGTCCGTGTCCTTTCAGATGTATGATAATGGACTTGAAAAATATGATTTAAAAGTAATTTCTAACCTGACTTTAGATGTGTGTCCGGGAGAGATTATAGCCATTGCAGGCTCCAGTGGTTCAGGAAAGAGCTTGTTGGCACATGCTATTATGGGACTTTTGCCGGAGAATGCTTCTATAAGCGGAGAAATTTCCTATAAGGGAAAAGTGCTTAGCCAGAAAGAGAAGGAAACTTTGCGTGGAAAAGAGATTGCGCTGGTTCCTCAGTCTGTTTCTTATCTGGATCCGTTGATGAAAGTGGGATCGCAGGTGCGTGGAAGAAAGGCAGATAAGGAAGTACTAAAAGCTCAGAGAGAAATCTTTAAGAGATTTCACTTAGATGAAAAAACAGAGCAGCTATATCCATTTCAGCTTTCAGGGGGGATGGCAAGGAGAGTGCTGGTTTCCACAGCTGTGTTAAGCGGGGCAGACGTGATTATTGCAGATGAGCCTACTCCGGGATTGGATTTGGAAATGGCGCTGGAAGCGTTGAAAATATTCAGAGAGCTGGCAGATGAGGGAAAAGCAGTTATTTTAATCACTCATGATATTGATTTGGCGTTTAACATTGCAGATAGAATCGCTGTATTTTATGCAGGAACTACTGTGGAAATGGCAGATGCAAAGGATTTTATTGAAGGGGTAGATGCTCTCCGCCATCCTTATTCTAAGGCACTTTGGAAAGCTCTTCCTCAAAACGGATTTGAGCCAATTCCCGGCTTTCAGCCTTATGCAAAATATTTGCCAAAGGGATGTTTGTTTTCTCCCAGATGTCCATATAAAACAAAAGAATGCGAAGAAAATATTCCCATGAGAGAGGTGCGTGGGGGATATGTGAGGTGTATACATGCAAATTGAAGCAAAAAATGTAAGCTTTCGGTATGGTGAAAATCAGCCGTGGATTTTACAGGATGTAAGTCTTAAAGTAGAAGAAGGGGAAAGAGTAGGTTTGGTAGGACCGAGCGGATATGGAAAAAGTACACTGGTAAAGATTATGTCAGGATATTTAAAACCTACCAAGGGAGAAGTTTTACTGGATGGAAAGCCTTTGCCCACGAAAGGAATATCTCCGGTTCAGTTGATTTACCAGCATCCGGAAAAAGCTATCAATCCCCGTTGGAAGATGAAAAAAGTCCTTCAGGAGTCCGGAATGTTTCGCGAGGAAGTCATGGAGGCGCTGGGGATTGAAAAGGATTGGCTGGAGCGATATCCCAGAGAGCTTTCCGGCGGAGAACTTCAGCGCTTTTGTGTAGCGCGCTCCTTGTTTTCTGGAACACATTTTTTATTTGCCGATGAAATGAGCACCATGCTGGATGTGATTACTCAGGCACAGATTTGGACTTTAATGTTGAAGGAGGTAGAGCAGAGAAAGCTGGGACTTTTAATGGTTACCCATAATGCAGAGCTGGCAAAGAAAATTTGTACCAGAATGATAAATCTGGCGGAAGTCAATAAAAGGGAGAATATTTGAAAATGTATGTGAATATTGTATTGTTTGATGATTTTGAAACATTGGATGCTTTTGGACCGGCAGAGGTTTTTGGGAAGCTTCCGGAGGAATTTCATATTCGTTATCTTTCTGTTTCTGGAGACGTAATCAATAGTGTGCACGGAGTAAAAGTGTGGACAGATTTTCTTGTGCCGGAGGAAATTGACGGAATTTTAATCATTCCCGGTGGAAAAGGTGCAAGACGGATTTTATGGAAAGATGAAAGAACATTAAATCTCATAAAGAAGGCGGCAGAAAATGCGGACTATTGTTTAATGATTGGAAATGGCTCTGCAATTCTGGCTCAGACAGGACTTTTGTACAGGCGAAGAATTGCTGATTTTCCTATGGATGCCAACTGGAACAGGATGTTTACTGCCGGTATTGAGAGAATAGAAGGAGCAAAGGTAGCCATTGACGGCAAATTTTATTCCTGTGGAAATACTATATCCGGTATGGATACAGCTCTTTGGACCATTACAGATATTCTGGATATTGCTGTAGCGGAGAAGGCAGCGAAGGAAATGGGATATCAGTGGAATGAAAATGCAGACGAGGATATTTACTGCTAGGTCAGTCTTTTTAGGAGAAGAAGAATGGAAGATAAAAAACAGACCACGTATGATAAAGCAATGGTAAACCGTCTGGCAAGGGCGACAGGTCATTTGAAAATGGTGAAGCAGATGGTGGAAGATGGAAGGGATTGCAGTGAAGTGTTAATTCAGCTGGCAGCGGTGAAATCGGCAGTGAACGGTGCAGGAAAGGAAGTTTTAAAACAGTATATGGAAGAATGTCTGGAAGAGGAGCTGGAGTTTCAGGATAAAGAAGGGTTGGGAAAATTAAAAAAGGGGATTGATAGTTTTATTAAATAAAATTTTTTGAAAAATGAACCCCCAAGGAGGCTTGTAAAGATTGCTTATGTAGTATATGATAAATCTACAGTTACTGTTACAGGTTACTGAATTACTGTATGAATATGCAGATACCGTATATGTCCTCCGCAAATAAAAGATATACGGTGCGAAGCAATGTCGAATCCTCATAGACAAAGAAACAGAGACATATCGATGGTAGGATATGGACTCTGTTTTTTTGCAAAATGTCATATATCAAAGAGTGAAGAGGTATTTATGAGAAAGAAAAAAATTGAACATGTGAAAAAAATCCGACTTTTATAGGATGAAAAATAAGAAAAGAGAGTGATGATAAGATGGAAAAAATTAAAAAGGAAGAAATCTGGTCCATACCCAACTGTATGGGGTATTTTCGTATTCTGCTGATACCGGTTTTTTGTATTATTTATCTGAATGCAGATAGTGTGAAAGATTATTATCTTGCAGCAGGGATTGTTCTGGTGTCAACTATAACAGATTTATTTGACGGAAAAGTAGCACGAAAATTTAACATGGTAACAGAGTTTGGAAAATTTGTAGATCCCCTTGCTGATAAACTTACTCATGGAGCGGTGGCATTATGTTTGTGTACAAGATATAAACGTATGGTGTGGCTGGTGGTGCTTATGGTAATTAAGGAAGGGTTTATGGCAGTTATGGGACTGATTAATCTTCGTCGCGGTAAGAAACTGGACGGAGCAAAATGGTATGGAAAAGTATGTACAGCTACTTTATTTGTAGTTTTAGGTGTGTTGGTTTTAATACCGGAAATCTCCGGTAAAATTGCAGACGGACTGATTTTAGGTGAGATGGTAATTATGGCTGTTGTACTGGTTTTATATGCCTTTGAATTTCGGAAAATGGCGAAATGATTTTCGTTGCATCTTTGATGAAAAAGAATTATAATTGTTTATTTATAAGCAATAGTTTTAGGAAGGAATAGTGAAAGTATGAGTGTCTATGCGATTTATTTTAGCCCTACAAGAAGTACGGAAAAAGTTGTAAAATTATTAGCCAAGGAATTTGGTACATACGGAGAGATTGATCTAAGCAAACAGAATTCAGGGGAAAATGTAAGAGCTTTTAAAGAAGAAGATATCTGCATTTTTGGTGTGCCTTCTTACGGTGGGCGAGTACCGGCATCGGCACTGGAGCGTATGAAAAAAATGAAGGGTAACAAGGCAAAAGCTGTTTTAGTTGCCGTATATGGAAATCGTGCTTACGAAGATACGTTGCTGGAATTAAAAGAACAAGTAGATTCATGTGGATTTCATGTGACAGCAGCAGTATCAGCGGTAGCAGAGCATTCTATCATGCATCAGTTTGCAAGAAAAAGACCGGATGAAAAAGATAAGAAAGAATTAAAGGAGTTTGCTCAGAAGATTGCTCATAAAATTAAATCCGGTGATGAGAAGGAAATTTCTGTACCAGGAAATAAACCTTACCGCAAATATAATGGTGTTCCATTAAAACCAAAAGCAGGTAAAGACTGCAAAGGCTGTGGTTTATGTGCTCAGGTCTGTCCGGTAGGGGCAATATCTGCAAAGTCACCGAAAAAAACAGATAAAAGTAAATGTATTTCCTGTATGAGATGTGTGCAGGTTTGTCCGAAAAAAGCAAGAAAAGTAAATAAATTAAAATTAAAAATTGCATCTATGAAGATGAAAAAGGCTTGTGAAGATAGAAAGAAAAACGAATTGTTTTTAATATAGTTGTTATGGATTTTACTGTATAAATAAAATGAAGTATATCTTTCCAATATTCGATGGCGAGTAGAATATTTCCTGTTTGTGTATAACAGTTAAAGACGGATAAATTGTATCAAGCGGCAGAGTGTTATACTATGTTAGACATATTATGGCTGGTCTTGCAGGTCAGAAAATTAACGATTACAAAAGAATAAAAATCCAAAGGTATTTCATATTTTATGAAAAATCTACAATTTGAAAGGTACTTCTCTTGGAAGTGCCTTTTTGCTTTATTGGGGACTTTATGAACGTGTCTGAGAGTTCTATAAGAAATAAAAATTTTATTACCCAATAGATTAAAAACGGCATATTAACAAAAAAGAATGTTGCCAAAAGTAGTCTAATATGTTACTTTATTAAAGCGTGTCAATAATTTAACGATAGAAATAATGGAGGAAGACAGAGTATGTGGAAAAAGAAGCAGAATAAATTCCCCGGCGGAATTCATCCCACAGATGGTTATGACAAGGCAATGACCATGGAACTGCCTGTCCATGAATATTGGCCTGAGACAGTTACGATTTTGTCAGAGCAGTCCTTTGGTGGAAAATGTCAGCTGTTAGTCAAGCCAAAAGATAAAGTAGAAGCAGGAGAGCAAATCGGAATTCCTGAGGCATTTATGGCAGCTCCTTTACATGCAAGTGTAAGCGGAGAGGTTCTGCGTGTAGAAGAAGTAATTAATCAAGGGAGAAATATTCAGGCTTGCGTAATAAAGAGAGAGGAAATCTCAAAACAGGATGCACAGGAATACGAAAGCAAACTGGTAGATATTGAAGGTTTTACAAAAGAAGAAATCATTGCCGGAATTTGTGACGGCGGTCTTACCGGAATGGGTGGCGCGGGATTTCCAACCCATAAGAAATATGAAACTGATAAAAAAATTGATGCATTGCTGATAAATGCAGCAGAATGTGAACCATTTTTAACTTGCGACTATCGCTTGATGCTGGAATATAGTTATGCAGTGGCAAACGGTATTCGCCTTCTTTTAAAGGCTTCGGGAGCTCCAAAAGCATATCTTTGTATGGAAGATAATAAGCCGGAGGCAGCAAAAGTTCTCAGCAAAATTTTGGAAGATACAAAAGATATAGAAGTAAAGGTACTGCCTACAAAGTACCCGCAGGGCGGAGAACGTCAGCTTATTGAAGCTGTTATGGAAAGAGAAGTACCGATGGGAGGACTTCCGGTAGAAGCAGGTACTATTGTTTCTAATGTGGGAACTGCCAAAGCAACAGCAGATATCCTCCTTGGAAAGATACCTCTTATCAGAAGAATTATTACGGTAACAGGCTGTGTAAAAAATCCTGGTAATTATCTGGTTCCTATCGGAACTTCCGCAAAAGAGCTGGTAGAGCTTTGCGGAGGCGTGACTGTAAAGGAGAACAGAGTCATTGCAGGCGGACCGATGACAGGCCCTTGCGTTGCTTCTAACTGGAATGGAGAAAGTGAACTTTTCTATGTAACAAAGAACACTTCAGGAATTTTAGTGCTTCCTGACAGCCAGTATGAAGAGCAGCCTTGTATTCGCTGTGCCGGTTGCGAAAGTGTCTGCCCAGCAGGTCTGGTTCCTTATCAGATTGAATTTGCATTTTTAGAAGAAGATTATGATTTATGCGAGAGTTTATATGCCAGCGAATGTATTGCCTGTGGCTGCTGCTCTTATATCTGCCCAGCCAAAAGAGAGCTGTCTGTTAGGACAAGAATGGCAAGAGACATGGTGAAGCAGAGAATGAGAGAAAGGGCGGTGAAAAAGTCATGAGTCAGACAAGAGTAATTAATGGACCGCATCTTCGTACACCGAAGACAACCAGAAATGTCATGATGCACGTAACAATTTCTTTAATTCCAGCGCTTTTAGGAGCAATTTATTACTTCGGAATTCAGGCCTTATATTTGTCAGGACTTTCTGTGGCAGTGTGTGTGCTGACAGAATTTATATGGCAGAAAATCACAAGAAAACAGGTGACTGCAGATGATTTTAGTGCCGTGGTTACAGGACTTTTATTAGCATTTAATATGCCTGTTACAGTTCCGGTGTGGACACTTGTTGCAGCAGATGTATTCAGTATTTTAGTTGTAAAGCAGATGTTCGGTGGAATTGGAAATAACTTCGTAAACCCTGCTCTTATGGGCCGACTGCTGGTTATGGTAGCGTGGCCGGGTGCTGTTATGCAGTATGTGGCACCAAGAACTGTTTCAGTAGATGCTGTTTCAGCAGCAACTGTTTTAGGAACAGCAAAAAGCGGTGCGGAAACAGGTTACAGCTATATTCAGATGTTTCTAGGTGAAATGCCGGGAGCTATGGGAGAAACCAGTAAATTACTGCTTTTAGTAGGATTCGCTTATATGTGTTACAAAGGAATTGTAAATGCAGAAGCAGCACTTACTTATATTGGAACAGTTTTAGTTCTGACCTTTATTTTCGGACCGGAAGGACTTTTTACTGGTGATATTTTATTAAACCTTTTCGGTGGCGGTCTGATTATGGGTGGTTGTTATATGCTTACAGATTATGCCTTTGCATCCAGAAAAGGTAAGCTGATTTATGCGGTTGTAGCAGGTATTATTACTGCGGCAATCAGAATTTTCAGTATTTATCCGGAAGGAATTTGTTTCGGTATTTTAACAGCAAACTGTATGGCAGGTATGCTGTCTATGCTTTATAAGAAGCATATATATGGAATGAAGAAAAAAGAAGCGTAGTGGAGGAAAAATATGAAAAATAAAAATGTAAGAGGAATTATTGCATTAGCAGTTGTCACAGCACTTTCTTTTGGAGTGATTATAGGTTCTAAAGCTATTGCAAAAGATATGGGAGCAGATGCTTCTAATACAACAGAAGAACAGGTAAAAGAAGAAATTGACACCAAAGGCGCAGAAGGTGTTGAAAAAGCAGTTAAGACAGAAAATGGTTACATGGTAACTGCAAAAGTAAAAGGATATGGCGGAGATATTGTGATGAACGTATCCTTTGATGCAGAAAAGAAAAAAGTAACAAAAGTAGAAATAACAGAGCAAAAAGAAACAGAAGGTCTTGGTGCAAAAGTTGCTGACGCAGAATTCCTTAGCCAGTTTGAAGGAGTAGAAGCTCCTGTATTCTTACAGGGTATGAGCCTGGAAAAAGAGGACAAGGTATCTGATGAAGAACTGTTAAAAGAATTAAAAGACGGAACTTATGAGGCAAAGGCAGAAGCACCAGATAATAACGGATTTACAGATCAGGTTACACTGACAGTAAAAGATGGAAAAATTGCAGAAGTGAACTGGGAAGCAGTAGGAGAAGACGGAAGTACTAAAAGTGTTCTGTCTGAAAACGGAGAATATGTTATGACAGAAGACGGGCTTACTTGGAAAGAACAAGCAGAGGCTCTTGCAAAAGCAGTGGTAGAAAATCAGTCTTTAAG
>RCNH01000361.1_pt1 | contig 19536 bp, 17 predicted proteins | sample 2041161 | NCBI WGS metagenome assembly RCNH01 (sample SAMN09708215, study PRJNA481090) | Feces metagenome, whole genome shotgun sequencing project. | biome: feces | host: Leptonychotes weddellii | place: Antarctica: Sion Island | collected 2010-03-01 | reverse complement strand
ATGCAAGGCTTGTGATCCAGACCGCAGGCAGAATGTCAAAAGGGGAGGCAGATCCGAAGCTTGCCCGAACAGCTGCTACATTGCCGGGAATCAGCTGAATGGATGCGGTGTTCAAAACGATTAGCCTGCACAGTTCGTCGGTGGCGATATGAGGCTTTGCCGGATCCCGCAGAGCCTTTGCGGCTTGGATACCCATCGGCGTTGCGGCGTTGCCCAGTCCCAAGAGATTTGCGCAGACATTGGCGGTTAGCGGCCCGGAAACCTTCGGATTGCTGCGGCTGGAAGGGAAGATCCTTCCGAGAACAGGCCGGAGAAATTTTGCAAGCTTTTCGGAAATCCCGGATTTTTCCATAAGATTTCCTACGCCGTTCCACAGACAGATGGAGCCGGCCATGGACACCACCAATGCCGCCCCTGCGGCGGCTCCTTTGGGAACGGCGGCACCCAGAGCACTGCCGTTTCCGGTGACGGCAGCGCAGAAAATGCTCACTGCCAGTATGCCTGTCCAGATCCATGCCATAACCAAGAAGCATCACCTCGTCCTATCTGTATGCGCAGACGGGGACAAAATGAATATAAAAATGCGACAGCCTGAGCTGTCGCATTTTTTTAGCCGTTGAGTGCGGCGTCATATACCACATTTTTGGGAAGATTCAATTCCTTGGCGGTCTGCTTAACAGCATCCTTCCGGGAAATGCCCTCTGCCACCAGCTGTGCCACCCGTGCGGCGGCATCTTCTTCGGTGGCTGCTGTCTCTGCCTCCGGCTCTGCACCTGCAACCACAAGGACGTATTCTCCTTTGGGGGGCTGCTGGGTGTAAAGCTCGATGGCACCGCCCAGAGTGGTGCGGATGACCTCCTCATGGAGTTTCGTCAGCTCCCGGCACAAGCTGATGGGGCGCTCAGCGCCAAAGACCTGGGCCATATCCTGTAGGGTGCTCATGAGCTTGTGGGGGGCTTCATAGAAAATCATGGTGCGCTGCTCTTTCTGGAGAGAGTCCAGATGCTCCCGACGGCTTTTTTTCGCGGTGGAGAGAAAGCCCTCGAAGCAGAAGCGCCCGGTGGACTGACCGGAGATGCTGAGAGCCGTGATAACGGCACAGGGGCCGGGGATTGCGCAGACGGTGATCCCGGCGGCGGCACACTGCTTTACCAGGTCTTCCCCCGGGTCGGAGATGGCAGGGGAACCTGCATCGGACACCAGGGCGCAGGTCTCCCCGGCCAGGATCCTGTCCACAATGAACTGTCCCTTTTGCGCCTTGTTGTGCTCATAGTAGCTCACAAGGCTTTTTTTGATACCTAAGTGATTGAGGAGCTTTAAGCTGACTCTGGTATCCTCTGCGGCGATAAAATCCGCCTGTTCCAGGGTTTCTCGGCAACGGGTGGAGATGTCTCCCAAATTGCCGATGGGGGTGGGAACCAAATATAACATGCCTGCCATTGGGAACCTCCTATTGATGGTATAGATTTCGGTAGTAATCTGTGGGGGAATCCTCACAGTCGTATAAGCTGGCCTCCTCCCAGGCAAGACCCGGCTTTCCGCCCTTGCGGCATTGTACCAGTACCAGAGTCACGGGGCCGTCTGTGCGATGCCGCAGAAGACACAGCCGCTTGGGCTCCAGTCTATTCTGGGCAGCGCAGGCACAGAGCTGTGCCAATCGCTCCGGGCGGTGCACCAGAAAGAAGTCTCCGCCGTAACGAACTGCCCAGGCGGCAGCACGGAACAGCTCTTCCAGAGAGCAGCTGTCCTCCCGACGGGCAAGGGGTACGGTTTTGCTGATAGGGCCGGCGGAAAAATAAGGCGGATTGGACACAACGCAGTCAAAACTACCGGGTTTTACCAGGGAAGGGATGGTGGTTAAATCTGCGCATATACTGCTAAGACGGGAGGTGAGCTGATTTCTTTGGGCATTGCATAGAGCCATGCGGTGGGCAGCTTCATCCAGTTCGATCCCGGTTACGTTGCAGCCCGGGTGCCTTCCGCACAGCAGAAGCCCCAAGGTGCCGCAGCCGGAGCCAAGATCCAGTACCTTTGCCTTCCTGGGCAGCTTTACAAAGCCGGATAGGGCGATAGAGTCAGTGCTGAGGGGAAAGGCGCCCGGTGAGAGCTCCAGAGTTAGACCGCCAAACAGTTCTTCCATAAGAACCTCCATAGTATAAAAAATTAGCCTGCGCACCGGATAACCGGCAGCGCAGGCCAATCGCAAAATCGGAGAATCAGCCTTCCTCGATTGCTTCGACGGGGCAGCTCTCTGCACAGGTGCCGCAGTCGACACATACATCAGCATCAATAACGTAAGTCTCTTCGCCTTCGGAGATAGCCTCTACGGGGCAGTTCTCAGCGCAGCTACCGCACTTAACGCAAGCATCAGTAATTTTGTATGCCATGATTTTCCCTCCATTATGTATGTAGTAGCGCTCCTAACATTGGCGCAACTCTATTCTAACATGGATTTTCTAAATTGCAATTGTTTTTTTACATAAACATCGGTATATTTTTTGACCCACATGGGGAGAATTCCCGGACAAGGGGGGAATTGCATGCAATACAGCGCGCAGTCGCAAAAACTGCTGATCGACGCAGCGGAGCGAGCGAGAAGTATGGGACATAGCTACGTGGGAAGCGCACATCTGCTGCTGGCCATGTCGACTCAGTCGGATATGGCAGGGCAGCTGCTCCGGGGAGCCGGAGTGGACGGGGAGATGACGGAGCAGATGACGGCTATCTTATTCGGTCTGGGAACAGCGGGGCTGCCTCTGCCCCAGGGGCTGTCCCCCCAGGCCAGGCGCATTCTGCGGGGAGCGGGAAAAGAGGCCAGGTACCTAAACAGCCGACAGGTGGAGCCGGTACACATACTGCTGTCTCTGCTGCGGCAGCAGAAGACAGCGGCTAAGGATTTGCTCATCTTGAATGATGTGGATACGGAAGGCCTGTTTTCCGGGGCAGTTGACTACCTATCCTGGGAACAGGGCAGACGGGTGATTGAAAAGAAGGAGGAAGCAGCCACGAGACTTTTAGAGCAGTACAGTGAGGACTTGGTTCAGAAGGTAGCCGACCTGGGGCCGGTGATCGGACGGGAAAAGGAGATCGATACGGTTATTGGTATTCTGAGCCGCAAAAATAAAAACAATCCGGCCCTGGTAGGGGAACCGGGGGTGGGGAAGACGGCCATTGCCGAGGGGCTTGCCCAGAGAATGGCCGCAGGCAATGTGCCGCCCCAGCTGAAAAACAAACGGCTTTTCAGCTTAAACATGGCAAATCTGGTGGCGGGCACCAAATACCGAGGGGAATTTGAAGAGCGGCTTCGGGATGTTCTGGCGGAAATCCGCCGCAGCGGTGACGTGATTTTGTTTGTGGATGAGATGCACACCATCGTGGGAGCCGGAGCGGCGGAGGGGGCCATTGACGCTGCTAATATCTTTAAGCCCGCCCTGGGAAGAGGGGAACTTCAGATTCTGGGTGCCACCACCATGGATGAGTACCGCAAATACATTGAAAAGGATCCGGCGCTGGAGCGCAGATTCCGCCCGGTCACTGTGGAGGAGCCCTCCAAAGAGGCTACCCTTGCGATCCTGCATGGCTTGAAGCCCGGTCTGGAACGGCATCACCACATGCGGATCAGCGAGGAAGCGGTGAGAGAATCGGTGCGGCTGTCGGTGCGGTATCTGCCGGATCTGTTTCTTCCCGATAAGGCAATCGACCTTCTGGATGAGGGGGCATCCCACGCCAGAATGGAGGAGCTGTATGCGGGAAAGCAGCAGGTTCGTGAGGAACTGGAGATGGAACTTAACGAGGCCGTCCGGGAGAGCCGGTTTGAAAAGGCGGCCATGCTGCGGGACAAAATGCAGCGGATTGCGGAAAAATCCACGGAAGGACGGAGAGCAAGAGCTGTCACCGCCGCAGACATCGCCTGGGCGGTTTCTGCCAGAACGGGGATCCCTGTGGGCAGACTGACTGCCAATGAGCGGCAGCGGCTGCTGCAGCTGGAGCAGCTGCTGTCCCAGCATGTGATCGGGCAGGATAAGGCGGTGGCAGATGTGGCAGAGACAGTGCGCAGAGGCCTCTGCGGCATCCGGGACGAATCCCGTCCCGTGGCCTGTATGATGCTGACCGGCCCCACCGGTGTGGGTAAGACAGAGCTGTGCCGTGCTCTTTCCCGGGAAATCTATGGCAGCAAGGAGGCCATGATCCGTCTGGATATGACGGAATTTATGGAGCAGCATTCGGTAGCACGACTGATCGGTGCGCCTCCGGGATATGTGGGGTATGAAGAGGGAGGTAAGCTCACAGAGGCAGTGCGCCGCCGCCCCTACTGCCTGGTACTTCTGGATGAACTGGAAAAGGCCCACCCGGATGTGGCGGGGATTTTGCTGCAAATCATGGAGGAAGGGGAGCTTACTGACTCCACCGGCAGACGGGTCAGCTTCAAAAATGCGATTGTTGTGATGACTTCCAATATCGGCGGAGAGGTGCGCAGTGACGGCCTGGGCTTCCAGCCCACCGGGAGGAACGGACAGATGGAGCAGGCGCTCCAGCAGAGATTCTCGCCGGAATTTCTGGGAAGACTGGATAAAATCGTCCACTTTACCCCTCTGCAGCCCAAGGCCATGGAGGGCATCGCCAGAAAATATCTGTGCCAGCTGCAGCACAGGGCCCAGGTCAGCGGTATGCAGCTGCAGCTGCCGGAGGAGCTTTCTCGGGTGCTTGCGGAGGACTGCACGCGGCAGGGCGGTGCACGGCAGCTGAGACATCTGGTGCAGGAGCGGGTAGAGGGACCGCTGGCACTGTATCTTCTCCAGTGCGGGAGGAATCCCGGGAAAATAAAATCAAAAATGGAGGACGGAAAGTTACACTTTGCCGGATAAGACCGCTCAGATTCCTATAGTAGAACACTTGTTCTACTATAGGAAATTTCTGGTTTTTTTCGGCTTTTTTCGGGAAAACCCAAAAAAACATTGATTTTTGAAAGGGAATCCGTTATACTGTCTTTAAATGGAGTAATGTGGTAGTCAAGTGGAGTAAAATGGAGTGGAGGTGAGCGCTTGTGATCGGTAAGTACCCTGCAAAACTGGACGATAAAAACCGTCTGTTTGTGCCTGCGAAGCTGCGTGCGGAGCTGGGACAGGACTTCTATGTGACACTGGGTGTCAACTGCGGTCACCGCTGCCTTACCGTCTACACCGATGGAGACTGGCAGACATTGAGCGATAATTACAATGCGCTGCCAATTTCTCAGCGCTCTGCCGCTACCAGCCTTATTTTTATGAATGCGACCCAGTGTAATCCCGATAAGCAGTTCCGCTTTGGACTGACCCAGTTTTTGCTGGATTACGCCGGGATTCATAAAGAGGTTATGATCGTGGGCCGTGCAGGCCAGGCGGAAATCTGGGATGCAGAGGAGTTTAAAGCCTTTGAAGAGGAGAACCTCACCCCCGAAAAACTGCTGGCATCTTTGGAGGCGATTGGCCTATGAAAGAATTTCATCATATTTCTGTGCTGCTGCAGGAGTGCCTGGATGGCCTTAACATCCGCCCTGACGGCATTTATGTGGATGGCACCCTGGGGGGTGCCGGACATTCCAGCCAGATTGCCAAACGGCTGACTACGGGAAGGCTGATCGGGATCGATCGGGATCCTGTGGCATTGGAGGCAGCAGGCAAACGACTGGAGCCTTATAAAGACAGAATAACCCTTGTTCACTCCAATTTCTGCGATATGGCATCGGTGCTTCAGAATCTGGGCATTGACGGAGTGGACGGGATTTTATTGGATTTGGGTGTCTCCTCTCCTCAGCTGGATGACGGAGAGCGTGGATTTTCCTATATGGCAGATGCGCCCCTGGACATGCGCATGAACGGAGAGGACAGCCTCAGCGCCGACACGGTTGTGAATACCTGGTCCCAGGAGGAACTGAAGCGTATCCTCTATACCTACGGCGAAGAGCGCTATGCACCCCAGATTGCGGCAGCGATTTGCCGCCGCAGAGAAGAGAAGCCCATCCGCACAACCCTGGAACTGGTGGATGTGATTCGCTCGGCAATGCCCCCGGCGGCACTGAGAGAGAAGCAGCATCCGGCAAAACGCAGCTTTCAGGCCATTCGGATCGCCGTCAATGACGAGCTTGGCTCTGTAGAGAAGGCGATGAAGGATGCGATTCCTCTGTTAAACCCTGGCGGACGGCTGGCTGTCATCACCTTCCACTCTCTGGAAGACAGAATCGTGAAAACAGAGATGGCGGCGGCCTCTAAGGGATGTACCTGCCCGCCCAATTTCCCGGTATGTGTTTGCGGGAAAAAACCCAAGGTGAAAATAATCACCAGAAAACCGATTACGGCATCGGATGAAGAATTGGAACACAATCCCAGATCCCGCAGCGCAAAGCTGCGTGTCTGTGAGAAATTATAACGAAGGAGGGAAAAGCAGTGGCTAAACAGTCGAGCGCTCGCTATATCGAATACTATACAGAAGGCAGTGCGGCTAAGAAGGTAGCTCCTGTGATTCCTGTCAAAAAGATTGTAAAACCCAAGGCGTACAAGCGCAAACGGAGAGTTATTTTTGTGGACCCTGTGGCGATCGTGGGAATTTTGGTGGCATTTTCCATGCTGCTGTTTATGATTTCCGGAGTACGTCAGCTGCTGAATGCCCAGCAAAGTGCCATGCAGATGGAGCAGTATGTGGAATATCTGGGCGCTCAGAACGAGAGTCTTGTAAAGCAATACGAGGATGGCTACGATATTGCGGACATTGAGAAAAAAGCGCTGGCTATGGGGATGATCCCCAAGGATAACGCCAGTGAGGTGTCGATTCCCACGCCACCTGCCCAGCAGCAGGAGGAGGAAGAGGCCTCTCTGTGGCAGAAAATCAGCACATTTTTAACTGGACTTTTTGCATAATGATTGTCCCGGCCAATAAACTGAAATAAAGGCTGCAATGGGCGGTGAGGGATTCCCTTGCTGCCCATTTGACGGCTTATGGCAGGAAAGGTCGGGATATGGAAATGGGAAAAAAGCGAGAGTACACCCGGATGCGTATGGACAGCGGTCAACACCGTCGGATTCTTGCGGTGGCGGTTGTTTTGGGCGTGATTGCCTTTGTGCCGGTGGCACTGCGGCTGTATCATCTGATGGTGGTGGACTATACCTACTATTCAAATCTGGCGCTGCGCAATCAGACACGCACCACTCCTGTTACCCCGGAGCGGGGGCAGATCTATGATCGAAACATGAATGTGCTGGCCTGTAGTCAAAGTGTGGAGAATGTGTATCTGGACCCCCATGAACTGAAGCAGTCCAAAGCAGACTTACAGGCCATTTCCCAGAAATTGGGGGAGATCCTGGAGCTGGATCCCCAGTGGATCGAGCAGCAGGGCAAAGATATCACAAAGCGCTATAAGCAGATCGCCGCAAAGGTAGACGAGCAGACCGCAAAAGAAATCCGGACGTATATGAATGACAACAGCATCTCCGGAATCCATCTGGAGCCAAATACCAAGCGCTATTATCCCTACGGGCCTCTGGCGGCGCAGGTGATCGGCTTTACCAACGATTCCAATGTGGGATCCGAGGGGGTTGAAGCTGCCTATAATTCTTATTTGCAGGGCAGTGCAGGCAAAGTCATCACCACCAAGGGCAACAATGAAATGGATATGCCATTTTCCTATGAAAACTATGTGGCCTCCCGCCAGGGCGGCAGTGTGGTTCTCACGTTGGATGCCACGGTCCAGAGCTGCCTGGAAAAACAGCTTCAGAGCGCCATTGAACGATACGATGTGCAAAACGGTGCCTTTGGCATGGTTATGAAGGTGAAAACCGGGGAGATCCTGGCAATGGCGACCCTGGGAGGGTATGACCCCAATCAGTATTTGGAGATCGCAGACCCGGAGGCGGCCCAACAGGTGGAGCAGCTCCGGCTTTCCTATCTGGCACTGCCCGAGAGCAGCGAAGCGTATGCGGAGGGAAAAGAGGCGTACCGCAGCGCTCTGCATGATGCCCAGCTGAAGCAGTGGCGTAACCGATGCATTTCCGATGGCTACGAGCCGGGTTCCACCTTTAAAGTTCTGACCATGGCGGCGGCGCTGGATTGCGGAGCCATTGACCTCAATACAGATTTTTATTGCAGAGGAAGTGAGCAGATTCCCGGCCGCTCCCAGCTGCTGCACTGCTGGCGCTCTGCGGGCCACGGAGCGGAAAAGACCCCCCAGGCCTTACAGAACTCCTGCAATATCGCCTTTGCCCACATTGCCCTCAAACTGGGGGGCGAGAAATTCTATGAGTATGTGAAAAACTTCGGTATTCTGGAGAAAACCGGAATCGATCTGGCAGGGGAGAGTAAGGGCGTGTTTTTTGACAAAGCCCTGGTGACAGATACGGATAAATGGGGCACAGCATCTCTTACCTCCGGTTCTTTCGGACAGACCTTTAAACTGACACCGCTGCAGCTGGTTCGTGCTATCTCGTCGGTAGTCAACGGCGGCAATCTTATGGAGCCGTATATCGTCTCTGAGGTGGTGGATGCGGACGGAAAACAGGTGCTGTGCCAGGAGCCGACGGTGCTCCGGCAGGTCATCCGTCCGGAAACCTCCAAGACCATGTGCCAGCTTATGGAGTCGGTGGTGACGGAAGGAACTGCCAAAAATGCCAATGTTTACGGTTACCGGATCGGTGGAAAGACCGGAACCAGCGAGAAAATTGACATTTTTGATGACAAAGGCCAGAGAGTCCAGGACAAAATCGTATCATTTGTAGGGGTTGCGCCCATGGACAATCCGGAGTATATTGTATTAGTAGCACTGGATACCCCCTCCCGACAGACGGGGATCTATATTTCCGGCGGTGTGATGGCTGCGCCTACCGTGGGTGCGGTTATGGCCGATATCCTTCCCTATCTGGGCGTCGGGCAGGTGTTTTCCCAGGAGGATGCCGCCGGACGGCGAGTAGTGCTGGAGGATTTTACAGGCATGCCCCCGGAAGAGGCTCAGAATGCTTTAAAAACGGCGGGCATTACAGCACGGATTCAGGGACAGGGAGAGACGGTGCTGGCCCAGATCCCGGCGGCCGGACAGAGCGTACCGGGCAACAGTGAGGTGCTGCTCTATCTGGAAGAAAAGCCGGAGCCATCCCTTGTGAAGGTACCGGATTTTACGGGAATGACCCGTCAGCAGGCCAGTGACGGAGCCGGACAGCTGGGACTTTATATTCTGGTCAAGGGAAATAACGGTGTGAGTCCGGAAGTTGTGGTCACGTCCCAGTCCTGTCAAAAGGATACAGAGGTTCCTGTGGGAACCACCATAGAATTGGAATTTACCGATACAAAAGCTACGGATTAACGTTTACAGATACGAAGGAGTTAGTATGAAATTAAAAGAATTACTTTTGGATGTTCCCGTTTTGAAGACCAATGCAGCATTGGACACAGAGATCACAGCAGTTGCCTACGACTCCCGGAAGGTGCAGTCCGGAGGCATGTTTGTTGCCATTACCGGCTTTGCAACCGACGGCAATCTCTATATTGATAAAGCACGCCAGAAGGGTATGGCAGTTGTGGTGACCAGCAAAGAGCCCCAGGAGGATGTCCCCTATGTACTGGTAGAATCTGATCGGAAAGCCCTGGCGCTGATCGGCAGAAATTTTTATGGCAATCCTGCCCGGGATATGAAGATGATCGGCGTTACGGGCACCAATGGAAAAACCTCCTCGACCCTGCTTCTTAAGCATGTGCTGGAGCAGGTTCTGGGGGCCAAGGTGGGCCTCATCGGCACCATGGAGAACATGATCGGGGATGTGAGCATCCCCACCGAGCGCACCACACCGGAGAGCTTGGAATTGCAGGCGCTGCTGGCCCAGATGCGGGATGCCGGCTGCAGCCATGTGATTATGGAGGTCTCCTCCCATGCCATTGCACTGGAGCGAGTGGCGGGTCTTACCTACGAGGTGGCGGCCTTTACAAACCTCACAGAAGATCATCTGGATTTCCACAAGACCATGGAGGATTACTGCGATACGAAGGCAGAGCTGTTTGCCCGCTGCCATAAGGCGGTAGCCAATGGGGACGATCCCTGGTTCCAGCGGATTTGTGCAAAAGCGGTCTGCCCGGTGATGAAGCTGTCTGTGAAGGAACAATCAGATCTGTACGCCAAAGACGAGCAGCTGCTGTCCGACAGCGTCTGCTTTACTGCGGTCTATGAAGCACAGCAGGTACCTGTGAAGCTGCCCATTCCTGGAAAGTTTACGGTCTACAATGCACTCACGGTGCTGGGCATGGCCCTGCAGCTGGGAATCTCCCTTTCTGACGGCGCAAAGGCGCTGGAAACGGCGAAGGGAGTCAAGGGAAGAGTGGAGGTGGTGCCTACCCCGGGTAAGCCCTATACTGTCCTCATTGACTATGCACATACCCCCGATGGACTGGAAAATGTGCTGTCTTCTGTAAAGGGCTTCTGCAAGGGCCGGGTGATCGCCGTGTTTGGCTGCGGCGGTGACCGGGATCCCATTAAGCGCCCTATTATGGGCAAAATCGGTACGGATATTGCAGACTGGTCTATCATCACTTCCGATAATCCCCGCACAGAAGATCCTATGAAAATTATCCAGGACATCCTAAACGGGGTTGGAAACCAAAAAAATAATTATGAAATGATTGAAAATAGACCCGATGCGATTCGTCACGCTATGGACATTGCCAAAAAGAGTGATATAATTGTACTGGCTGGAAAAGGCCACGAAACATACCAGGAAATCTGTGGTGTGAAGCACCATCTGGACGAGCGGGAAGTTGTTGCCGCCTACCTGGAAGAAACGAGGTAAACGTATGGGAAAGATTACGCTTGAGCAGGCTGCACAGTGGTGCGGCGGCCATATTGAACCCAAATATAAGGATGTCACATTTTTTGGCGCCAATAATGATACACGCAAATTGGAACAGGGGCAGCTTTTTATTGCCCTGCAGGGCGAGCGGGATGGCCATGATTTTATTCCTGCGGCGCTGGAAAAAGGCGCAGCTGCGGTGCTCTGCACCCACTGTGACGGGGATTACCCGGCAATCGTAGTACCGGATACCAGAATTGCCCTGGGCGATATTGCCCGTCAGGAGCGCAAACGCATCGGTATGAAGGTGGTTGGCATTACCGGCTCTGTGGGTAAGAGTACCACTAAGGAAATGGTTGCCACAGTTCTTTCGACCACCTATCGAGTGGGGAAAACCCCTGTCAACCACAATAACGATATTGGAATGCCTATGGCGATTCTCTCCATGGAGGAGGATACCCAGGTTGCCGTTCTGGAAATGGGCATGAACCATTTCCGGGAGATTGCCTATCTTGGCTCCATTGCCTGCCCGGATATTGCGATTATCATCAATATCGGCACCATGCACATTGAGCATCTGGGTTCTGTGGAGGGAATTCTGAAGGCAAAGCTGGAAATCCTTGAGAGTATGCACAAGGAGGGCAGCATCGTGCTCAACGGAGACGATGCCCTGCTCTGGAATCAGCATAAGACCTCCGGCATGAACCCGGTTTACTTTGGCGTGCGCAATCCGGAGTGTAACCTGATCGGCAAAGATGTACGGGAAGAGGACGGCAAGCTGCATTTCACCGTAAAATGCGGTGCAACAGAATTCCCGGTGGTGCTGTCCCTGGAGGGAGAGCACTATGTCCATGATGCTTTGGCGGCTATTGCAGTAGCGCTGGAGATGAATGTCAGCCCTGTTAGAATTCAGGAGAGCCTGTCTCAGTTCCGGAACATGGCAGACCGTCAGCAGATCACTGAGATCAATGGTTATACCATCATTCAGGATTACTACAATGCAGGCCCTGAGTCCATGGCTGCGGCCCTGGCCGTTCTGGGCAATAAGAAGGGCCGTCGGCATGTGGCCGTGCTGGGAGATATGCTGGAACTGGGTGTGTGTACCCAGGCTGAGCACTACAAGGTGGGACGTATTGCCGCAGAAAAGGCGGACGTGCTTCTGGCCTATGGCCCCAACAGCGAGCGGACCTTAAAGGGCGCCTTGACGGGAGGTATGCCCCCTTCCAAGGCAAGGGGCTTTACAGATCGGGACAGCCTGGTGCAGGTGCTCAGACAGATGGCAAAGCCCGGAGACGTGATTCTCTTTAAGGGCAGCCGCGGAATGCACATGGAGCTCATTATGCAGAGCTTTTTACAGGGAGAAGAAAAATAAACGGAGGAACAATCCATGTTTGTAAAAATTGCAGTAACAGCGGCGGTGGCCGCTGCGCTATCCGGCGTTTTTGGACATTTTCTGATTCCTATTCTGCGGACCCTAAAAGCCGGCCAGTCCATTCGTGAGGTGGGTCCTACCTGGCATAACAATAAGGCCGGAACCCCGATGATGGGTGGTCTTATGTTTATCCTGGCCAGTGTTGTATGTCTGCTCATTAATATCCCCACCATGGAAGAACATACCGTGTTTTATGTGCTTGTTCTGGGCCTTTGCTTTGGCCTTGTGGGCTTTATCGATGATTTCTATAAGCTGAAGTATAAGCGGAATCTGGGCCTCACCGCCATTCAGAAGGCCCTGCTTCAGATGGCAGTTTCGGCGCTTTATCTGTACCTGCTGTATAAAGAGGGCAGCCTTACCTGCGATCTGTATATCCCCTTTGTAAATGTGACATATGTGATTCATCCCCTGGTGTACATTTTCTTCTCCATGTTTGTCATGGTGGGCTGTGTCAATGCGGTGAATCTGACCGACGGCGTGGACGGCCTGTCCAGCTCTGTGACGATTCCTGTTATGGTGTTTTTTGCAGCTGCGGCTATCGCACTGGGAAAGCTGGATCTGGCGCTGCTGCCGATCTCTCTGGTGGGCGGCCTCATTGCCTACCTGTTTTACAACTGGCATCCTGCCAAGGTGTTCATGGGCGATACTGGCTCCCTGTTTTTGGGCGGTATTGTGTGCGGCCTTGCATTTGCACTGGATATGCCTCTTGTTCTGATTCTTGTGGGTTTCGTATATATTATAGAGACCCTGTCTGTTATCCTGCAGGTGACTTATTTTAAATTGACCCACGGTAAGAGACTGTTTAAAATGTCTCCCATCCACCACCATTTTGAGATGTGCGGCTGGAAGGAAGAGAAGATCGTCCTGGTGTTTGCAGGCGTTTCCGCAGTTATGTGTGTCGTTGCCTGGTTCTCAATTTCCGGGCTGGTTGGATAACAATCGAAAGGAGCAATTATGGCATCGCAGAAGTTTCTGTGTGCCAAAGAGAACCGCCCTTTGAGAAGCGCTCAAAGGGGTGAAGGTGTTGACCTGCCTTTTCTTATACTGCTGCTGGTGCTTCTGACGGTGGGGCTTGCCATGCTGTATTCGGCAAGCTCCGCCCAGAGCCAGTATGATACGGGTTATACCCAATCTGCCAGGTACCTGCAAAAGCAGGCACTGTGCGCAGCAATCGGACTTGCCGCCATGGTGGCGGCCAGTCGAATCAGACCCCAGTTCTGGTATCGTATGGCGTGGCCGCTGTACGGGATCAGCATTGTGCTTCTGCTGTCGGTGCTGCTGTTCGGCCAGTCAGTCAATGGGGCCAGACGGTGGGTCAATATTGCGGGGATTCAGTTTCAGCCTTCGGAAGTTGCGAAATTCACCATGATCCTCCTGTTTGCACGACTGACCACGGAGTTTGGACAGTCCGTTCGCAAATTTCGATACGGAGTGATGGGCTTTGGCGCTGCACTGATGGGCATCTTACTCCCGCTTGCGCTGGAAAAGCATCTTTCTGCCATTATGCTCATGGGGATGGTGGCGGTTGTGATGATGTTTGTAGCCGGTACCCACCGCAAATGGCTGCTGGCCGGAGCGGGGGCAGCGGCTCTGTTTGTGGTTGTTTACATCAGCTTTATGGGCTATGCCGGTGACCGTGTGACAGCGTGGCTCCATCCGGAGCAGGATCCCTCGGATACGGGGTATCAGATTTTGCAGTCCCTCTATGCCATCGGCTCGGGAGGACTGTTCGGACTGGGACTGGGGAAGAGCAGACAGAAGTATCTGTATCTTCCGTTTCAGTATAATGACTATATTTTTGCAATCATCTGCGAGGAGCTGGGGCTTATGGGAGCCTTGGCCATCGTGTGTTTATTCAGCGCCCTCATACTGAGGGGCTACTGGATTGCGCTGCGTGCGCCGGATCGGTTTTCTACGGTGCTTTCCGCAGGGCTTATTACGCTGATTGCCGTTCAGACAATTCTCAATCTGGGAGTGGTGACGAACCTGCTTCCGTCTACGGGAATTGCACTGCCGTTCTTCTCTTACGGCGGCACGGCGCTGGCGGTGAATTTGGGAGAGATGGGCATTTTGCTCAGTGTCTCCCGCTATCGAAATCAAGCGACACAACGGGAGGATATCTCATGAATGTGATTTTTACCTGCGGCGGTACCGGGGGACATATTAACCCGGCCATTGCGGTAGCCAATATATGGAAAGAACGCCACCCGGACAGTCAGATCCTGTTTATCGGCGGTGTAGGCGGCATGGAGGAGGAGCTGGTGCCCAAGGCCGGATATAAGCTCATTACCCTGCCGGCCTTCGGCATGGAGCGTGGCAAATCCTTTCACGCCATTAAAAAGAACATGAGCACTGCGGCCAATGTGCTGCGGGAGATCCGGGCCTGCAAAAAGATCATCCGGGATTTTGGAGCGGATGTGGTCATGGGAACCGGCGGCTATGCCAGCTTCCCGGCGCTGATGGCAGCAAGGAGATTGAAGGTTCCCACCTGTGTCCATGAGAGCAATGCAATGCCGGGGCTTACCACCCGCCTGGTTGCGGATCATGTGGATAAGGTGCTTGTCTGCTTCCCGGAGAGCGCGAAACACTATCGCCACCCGGATAAGGTGGAGGTGGTGGGTATGCCGGTGCGCCGGGAGTTTATCTTCACCAAGAAGCAGGAGGCACGGGCAGAGCTGGGTCTGGATTCCCGGCCGGTTATCATGTCTGCGTTCGGCAGCCAGGGAGCCAAGGCCATGAATGAGGTGACCGCAAAAATGTTCCGCCTGGAGCAGGATGCCGGATTCCCGTTCCAGCATATCCACGCCGTAGGCAGCTATGGCTGGGGCTGGATGCCGGATCGTGTCCGTGAGGAGGGCGTTGACCTGGCTAAGACGGATGCCATTACCATGAAGCAATACCTGTATAATATGCCCACCGTTATGGCGGCGGCAGATATTGTGATCGGAAGAGCGGGTTCTTCCACCTGCAATGAGATTGCGGCCTCTGGAACCCCCTGCATTCTGATCCCGTCGCCCAATGTGACGGACAATCATCAAGAAAAGAACGCAAGAGCCCTGGAGAGAAATGGTGCGGCGGTGGTTGTGCTTGAAAACGAGTGTACGGCACAGCGTCTGATGGAAGAGACCCAGGCACTGCTGCGGGATGAAAAACGGTATAAAGATATGGAAAGAGCGCTACAGGCCATGTCTGTCCCGGACAGTGCAGAGCGGCTATGCGGCATTCTGGAAGATCTGACAGGCTGCAAGGCTTGACAGAAAAAGGAGAAACCCAATGGATACCAAAGAGCGAAGAAGACGAGCGGCTCCAAGACAGCCGGAAACCCCACAGCGAAGGCGACCACAGACCAGTAGAAAACGGCGGCCTGCCAATGCGAACATAGTATACACCGATCCCAAGCCTTTCAGCGGAAAGCGATTTCTCCTGAAACTTGCGACGGTTTTAGCGGTGGTGCTTGCGGTTGTGTTCGGCCTGTCCATTTTCTTTAAAGTAGAGTACGTAAATGTGTCCGGAACGGTTAAGTACACGCCCTGGGAAATCAAGCAGGCCGCTGGACTTCGGGAAGGGGATAACCTGCTGAGTTTGAGCGATGCACAGATCAGCGGAAGAATCACAACAAATCTTCCTTATGTACAAAAAGTGCGTGTAGGAATAAAATTGCCCAATACGGTTAATATTGAGATTACGGAATCAGAAGTGATTTATTCGGTTGAGGCAAGCGACGGCACCTGGTGGCTCATCAATGCGGACGGAAAAACGGTGGATGAGACTACGGTGGATCAGGCAAGGGGCTATGCCCAGATTTTGGGTGTTCAGATAGAGGTTCCCGCGCTCAGCGAAGCCGTAACAGCCAGCACTTCTCAGCCGGGGGAGGATGCACAATCCAATGCGGAAACTTCCACACAGGAGACAACCGCTCCGGCAACGACTGCACCGGTAGCAACCCAGAGCAGTGAGCAATTGGCAGCAGCGCTGTCCATTGCAAAGGCCCTGGAGGAGAATCATCTTACCAATCAGATAGCCAGCATCAATGTGGCAAATCTCAGTGCGGTAGAACTCTGGTACGGACAGCGATACCAGGTGGCGCTGGGAGATACCAGTGAGCTCAGCTATAAAATCAGCATGATGAAAGCCGCAATCGATCAGATGGGCGTGCATCAGGGCGGACAGCTGGATGTGAGCTTTCAAAACTGGTCTGACAAGGTGGGATATACGCCATTTGCGTGAGGACAAATTTGTATATTTTTTATTAATTCTTTGGCGGAATATAAGAATTTCTATTGACCCCGTTGACTTTTTGGGATAGAATGTAAAGGTAAAACTGAAATTATGGTAGATTAGGCTTAGGCTGTCTACAAATCGATACATAGGAGGAGAGCATAAATGGCTGAAATGTTCCAGGATAGAGTTGTTAAAATTAAGGTGATTGGTGTCGGCGGCGCCGGCAACAATGTCATTAATCGTATGATCGAAGCCGGCGTGCAGGGCGTGGAATTTATCGTTGTCAATACAGATAAGCAGGATCTTAACAAGTCCATTTGCGAAAATAAGGTTCAGATCGGTGAGAAGCTGACCGGCGGCATGGGCGCAGGCTCCAAGCCCGAAATCGGTCAGAAGTCCGCAGAAGAGAGCAGAGCACAGATCGCCAAGGTTCTGGAGAATACCGACATGGTGTTCATCACTGCCGGTATGGGCGGCGGCACCGGCACCGGCGCAGCACCCATTGTTGCAGACCTGGCTCGTGAGGCCGGTATTCTGACCGTAGGCGTTGTGACCAAGCCCTTTAAGTTTGAAGGTGCCAACCGTATGCGCCAGGCTGAGAGCGGCATTGCTGCCCTGTCTGAAAAGGTGGACTCCCTCATCATTATCCCCAACGATCGGCTGAAGTACGTGACCGATCAGAAGATCACCTTTGCAAATGCGTTCGGCATTGCCGATGATGTGCTGAAGCAGGCCGTTACCTCCATCTCCGAGCTGGTGGGCTACTCCGACCGTGTTATCATCAACCTGGACTTTGCAGACGTATGTGCCGTCATGAAGGACGCAGGCCGTGCGCACATGGGTGTGGGCACCGCTTCCGGCCGTGAAAAGGCAGAGCAGGCTGCTATGGCTGCGGTTGCAAGTCCTCTGCTGGAGACTTCCATCAACGGCGCTATCGGCGTTCTTGTGAACGTGACCGGTTCTTCCGAACTGACACTGGATGATGTTGAGACAGCTGCTAACATCGTGCAGGAGGCTGCGAACCCCGAGGCAAATATTATCTTCGGTGCTACTTCCTGTGATGAGTTTGAGGACGAAATGCGGGTCACCGTTATCGCTACCGGCTTCGAGCAGAAGGTAGAGACTGCCGAGGAGAAGACTGCTGCCAGCGGTGCACGTAAGACTGGCGATGTCAGCGACATTGATGAGATTTTCAGCATCTTTAACCGCTAATTTGAAATTGCGGCATCCCGGACAGTTCTGTCCGGGATGCTTTTTTACAAGGAGAATGCTATGGATGCATATCATGCACTGGCTGTCAGCTATGACAGGCTTACAAACGATGTAGACTACCGTGCTACGGTGGATTTTTACAGCAGGATCCTGGAGCGGGAGGGACTGAAGCCCCGAACGGCAGTGGATCTGGCCTGCGGGACGGGATCGGTTGCGCTGCTGCTGGCCCAAAAGGGCATTTCTGTCACGGCGGTGGATATGTCGGAGGAAATGCTGTGTGTGGCCTCACAGAAGGCGCAGGATATGGATAATCCGCCGCTGTTTGTCTGTCAGCAGCTGCAGTCCCTGTTCCTGCCCCGGGCCGTGGATTTGGCGGTATGCGCACTGGACAGCCTGGACTACATTACAGATCCGCAGGATTGTCAAAGGGCTATTAGGCGGATCTATCGGGCGCTGAATCCCGGCGGCTGCTTCATTTTCGATGTGAACACTCCGGAAAAACTCCGTGCCATGGATGACCAGATTTTTCTGGACGAGGACGAGGACGTTTACTGCGTATGGCGGGGAGAATTCGATGAAGCAGCCAATATCTGTACGTACTGGATGGATCTGTTCCAGAAAAAGGGCTCTCTCTGGAGCCGCAGCTATGAAGAGCACCGGGAATACGCCTACAGTCAGCAGCAGCTGACCGGGTATCTGCGGCAGGCTGGCTTTACGAATATTGAGGTGTTTGCGGATTGCCGCATGGAAGCACCCCGGCCGGGAGAGCAGAGAATCTATATAAAAGCGAGAAAGGGCAGAATGAAATGAAGGATTATTTAGTACGTGGCATGTCTATGGATGGCATGGTGAAGGTTGTGGCCATCCGCTCCACGGAGATCGTGCGCAGAGCGGCACAGATTCATGGGACTACACCCAACGCCACAGCGGCCTTTGGACGGGCTCTCACAGCCGCATCTATGATGGGCAATATGCAGAAGGTGGAAGATGGCTCCATGACCCTGCAGATCAAGGGCGGCGGTCCCATCGGCTCTATTGTCTGTGTGTCCGATGCAGAGGGAAATGTGCGTGGTTATGTGGTGGAGCCCAAGGTTCCCCTGGTGGAGAAGTATCCGGGCAAGCTGGACGTGGGTGCAACCGTGGGAACGGACGGAACGCTGACGGTCATTCGGGACCTACAGATGAAAGAACCCTATGTGGGCTCTGTGCCTCTTGTCTCCGGGGAGATTGGGGACGATGTGACATCCTACTTTGCAAATAGTGAGCAGACACCTACAGCCTGCGCACTGGGTGTTCTGGTGGATCGGGATATGTCCGTCAAAGTGGCCGGTGGTTATATGATTCAGCTGCTGCCGGGAGCATCCGATGAGACCATCGACAAAATTGAAGCGGGCATTAAGCGGGCCGGGTCGGTCACAGCTATGCTGGAGCAGGGACTCACCCCTGAGGACATTCTGGGACAGGTCTGCGGAGACCTGGGCGTGGTGTTCATGCAGACAACAGAGGTGGCCTACAAGTGCTACTGTTCCCGCAAGCGGGTGGAGTCGGCCCTCATCAGCCTTGGGAAAAAGGAACTGACGGAGATCATGGAAGAGGGCAAGGAATTCCCGGTTGAGTGCCAGTTCTGTGATACTGTCTACCGGTTTACACCGGAGGATATTCGGCAGATGATCGCCTCGCTGTAAGAGAAACGCAAAACCCCTGTCCGGGAGGAGCACAGAGGCGGAGATGGATTATGCACGAGCCATAAAAATTCTCTCCGGACAGGGAAAAACTGTACCCTAAATGGGCTTTTGCCATATTGCCAAAAAATTGCAAAAACTCCGAATTGATCCGAAAATACCTGGATTTTTGACAAGAAAAAACTGAACT
>RCNH01000621.1_pt1 | contig 19543 bp, 15 predicted proteins | sample 2041161 | NCBI WGS metagenome assembly RCNH01 (sample SAMN09708215, study PRJNA481090) | Feces metagenome, whole genome shotgun sequencing project. | biome: feces | host: Leptonychotes weddellii | place: Antarctica: Sion Island | collected 2010-03-01 | reverse complement strand
CTGCCGCTTCCTGAATTTGCGCATAAGTAGAGTTTACTACCTGAGAAACAGGTAACAATCCCCCAGTACTTCTGCCCTGCCGCAAAGCGTAGATTTTACGCTCTGCCGCGTCCAAAATTGCACCGGCGTCGCCAGTACCATCGCTGACCATTTCCTTCACTTCATCGGCAATATCGCCCAGACTGCGCAGCATAGACTTGTCCGCAACAATCGTGCAGTACTCCATAACATTTGCTGCAGTGGGCGTAATTTGCATGAGTTCACGCAAATAGCGTTCTGTTTCGTTTTCTCGATAGAACCCACGAACCTTCATCTGGTCTAAGACCGTAATCGGGTCGATGGTCTGGCTATAAGAAAACATTGTGTAAATGGTCTCAAAAATTTGCTGATTGGTGGTGTTGTAAAAATCATTTGAAGACAACTTGCCTACAACATCAGCAATACAGCGCGAGTCAATGAGCATAGAACCGAGGACAGCCTGTTCGGCTTGCGCGCTATGGGGAACCTGTTTACCAAGCAATTCTTCCATATGCTTCCCTCAAATCTCTAAAATTCTATTTGCATCCTCGTTCAGTATTCCACTGAACGAGGATTTTAACGCATTATTCTTCGCAAACAACGACGTGAATTACGCCGGTGATTTCGTAACCGAACTTGCACTTAATATCAAATGCACCGTAAGTCTTAATAGGCTCAGCCAGAACAATCTTATTCTTTTCAATGTTCATGCCGTGCTGCTTAGCCAGAGCTTCGCTGATTTCCTTGTTGGTAACAGCACCAAACAGTCTGCCATTAGTGCCTGCCTTAGCGGAAACCTTAACTACAAGAGAATCCAGCTTCTTAACATTTTCATTTGCTTCTGCCTTTTCTCTTGCAATCTGAGCTGCTCTTGCCTTTTCCTGCAATTTAAATGTATTCAGGTTGTCTGCGGTAGCTTCCTTAGCCAGCTTCTTAGGCAGCAGGAAGTTTCTTGCATAGCCGTCAGATACGTCCTTCAGTTCGCCTTTTTTGCCCTTGCCTTTAACGTCTTCCAAAAAAATAACCTTCATAACCAAAATTCCTTTCTATTTACTCATCCAAATAATCATCGATGGTTTTATACAATTGTTTTAAAGCCTCATCCAGAGAGATATTTTCCATCTGAACCGCTGCAGCAGCACGATTGCCGCCACCGCCAAGCTTTTCCATAATCAGCTGCATATTGATATCGCCAAGAGAACGAGCAGATGCACGAACCCCACCATTTTCTGTGGGATACATTACAACCGATGCCTCAGCACCTGCAATATTCAGCATCTCATCCGCAGCCTGTGCCGCAGTAATTCTATCTTGCGGCGTACTCGGTGCTGCAATAATAATGCTTCGATACTCTTTTGCCCCTTGTAATATAGCATACTTGTGTACATTGCTGTCCACATCGCTTTGCAGTAAGCGCTTCACCTGACTGGGGTTAGCGCCTTCTCTGCGGAGATAAGCTGCCGCATCAAAGGTGTGGTCACCAGTGCGAAGCGTAAAGTTTTTGGTATCCAGCATAATACCGGACAGCATCGCTTCTGCCTCTGCAATTTCCAGATCACCATTATTTAGAATTTCCTGCAACAGCTCACATACTAGCTCACTTGCAGACGATGCACTGGGCTCCAAGAATGTCAGCACCGCATTGTCAATGTAGGCAGCGCCTCTGCGGTGATGGTCAATTACGGCAACACGATTACAGGTTTCCAGCAGTGCCTTATTCTGTACTTGCTCAGGATTATTAGTATCCACAACAACAAGCAAAGTTTTGCTGTCCGCACAAATCATTGCCTCACGGCCGGTAATAAACAGGTTTTTCATCTCTTCTTCCTGTTCCAGCTTGTCTACCAAAGGAATTGCAGGACAGTCTGTCTTATCAATTACGATGTTGCACTTAACGCCGAGTGCCTTAGCCGCAGAACACACGCCCACAGCGGCACCAACTGCATCAAGGTCAGCTGACTTATGTCCCATAACTAGAACCATGCTGGAATCAACAATCAGCTTTCGCAGTGCTGACGCCATTACACGAGTCTTGACCTTCGTGCGGCTTTCCTGCGCACTGCCTCTGCCACCGTAAAATTCAAAATTAAAGCGGTTTTTCACAACTGCCTGGTCACCGCCACGGGATAGAGCCATTTCAATGCCCAAATTAGCAAACTGCAGATTTTCTGCAAATCCGCCACCATCACGGCCTACACCAACGCTAATGCTTGCGTGGATACCGTCGGGATTCATTACCGAATGAACATCTTCCAAAATAGAGAACTTGTCTTCCTGAATTGAAGGCATATGCCGTTCTTCGAACATAAACAAATAACGGTCACGGTCATATTTTAAAAACAGAGCATTCTTACCATCTGCCCAATGCAGAATTTTTTCTTCAATCGCATCACGAATTTCTGCACGCTTACGGTCCGGAAGGCCTTTAAGCAGTTCTTCGTAGTTATCAATTACGATAATGGAGGCAACAGGCTTAGAGGACTCATACTCGCTGCGAATATGTTCATAATCGGTTACATCAACCCAGTAAGTTATGCCCATAAAATCGCCTGCTTGTTCTTCTTTATCGCCATGAATCAGATTACCGCTAACACGATACTTTTTGCCATGCATATCTACAAGCCCTGGGTACTGGTTTTTACCTTCCAGAAGCCACTTACCCGTAAATGTTGGCAAAAACTCAGTGATAGCACGGTCATAGCGCAAGCCGGACCAACCACAAGCGTCAAAGAACATCTGATTTGCCCAAATCACACGGCTATCGTCAATACGGAACACTGCAATAGGAAGCGGAAAATTCGTCAAAGTATTGTTTCTTGCTGTATCCGCATTATATGTCACTGATTCCAGCATTTTTTCCAATTCTTTTTGACTTTTTCTATTCACTATCAGTGCATAAATCACGAGAATTGCACAGATCAGGGCTTCCGCCGCAGCAAGATAGTATTGTTTTAGTAAAAGTGATGCAAGAGCAAACAGCATCAAACAAATCAGATACAATCTCGGACTTTTTTGACTGCTACCACGCATTTTCTTAAACATTCTCTGTCCTCCCATTCGAAAAATGGAAACAATTCTCCAAATTAGTGTTTCATTATACCAAATTTACAGTATAAATACAAGTAGATGTGCGGGGATAAAACGCACTTCTAGCCAAGCCACACAGATATAAAAGCAAACTTGATGCAAATCATTGTTTAGATTATACTACACGAAAAGGAAGTGATATTCATGGTAACATTCAATCCAGACAAATGCGTTTCCTGTGGTCAATGCGCCGCAGTCTGCCCCACTCATCACATTACGATGAGTGAGTCCGGGCCAATTATTCATGATAATCGCAGTTGCCTCATGTGTATGCACTGCACAGCTGCCTGCCGTCCTCGTGCCATTTCTTTCGGTGAAATTGCGCCTTTCGAGCAATATCCATTCAAGCCCGAAGACAAGTTAATTAAACGCATCATGAGTAGGCGCAGTATTCGCCATTTCAAGCCCGAGAATCCGGATATGGAAGATATCACATGGGCACTGGACATCGCTCAGTGGGCTCCTAGTGGCAAAAACCGTCATGCCACAAAATGGCTCGTTATTCATGGAAAAGAAAAATGTGATGCCTTGTATAACTTTGTAGTAGACATCTGTGCGGAAACCGGCCGTATGCCCAGTCTAGCCGCCCAGCGTGCAAAAGGCAACCATGACTCAGTTACTTGCGGCTGTACTACGATTCTCATGGCTGTCGTGCCCGATGGTTCTAATGACGGAGTACTCACTGAAACCGCTGATACCGATGCAGCGATTGCCATGACCACTGCTGAGATGCTGCTCAATGAAACAGGTCTTGGTACTTGCTGGGGTGGCTATCTCACAGCATTCAGTAACCAGCTTTCTGAACTCAAAGAGTATCTACACATCTCTGAAGGCTATCATGTTGCTTGCACATTGCTGTGTGGTTATCCCGACGAACATTATTTCAATGTTCCCTGGCGTCCAAAAGCGCAGATTGAATGTTTATAATTTGAGTATCCTAATCATTTATCCGCTTAATTCTATAACGAGATTCAATGCATAACTTGCAATGAAATCAGCATATACACCTGTACGTTCATTGTATATCTTAATTGAAGATATGAAAACACCTGCTTTAAAAATAAGCAGGTGTTTTCCATTTTATAACTAAATTTATTTAACCATCAGCTTTCGATTTTAAGCTATTTTTTCGCTATAAAGGAAAAACGGTGCAGTCAAAAACTGCACCGTTTTTATAAACTTAAATTACAAGTTAGGTAAAGTCGTGTGCCTGTTCCAGCACCATTTCTTTTACCTTAATCAAACGAACCTTGGTTGCGTTGTCGTTTTCTTCCAGCTTCATGGTAATGTAGCGGATTGTCTTTTCCAAATCAGGAATCATGACATATTCCAAAGCATTTACACGACGACGGGTCTTTTCGATTTCCTCAGCCAGAAGCTGCATCGTCTTTTCGACCTGTGCAAGCTCCAGCATATCCTGAAATACGAGAGCCAGCTTTTCCAGAGCGTCGTCCAGTTCACCGGAAGTCATTGCAAAACCATAGGGATAGATTTCGCTAGGATCGTCATTTTTAGTAGTAAAGTCGTACTGAGGTACATAAACGCTCATTACGTTTTTGTACTTAACATTCAGTTCAACCGTCTGGCGAGGATAGAGCAAAGCCTGTTCCAGCATCTCAGGAGACATAATTGCACTAGCAACTGTCAAAGAGCTAAATGCTTCAGTCAAACCTTCTTCTACCTTCTGACGAAGTTCCTTATTGAGACGGACAATGTCCATAAACTGTCGCATCAGTTCGTCGCACTTGTCTTTCATTAACTTGTGACCCTTACGTGCTGTATTCAGACGTTTTTTGTGCTGATTGAGCACCATACGAGTCGGAGTAATAACGGCATTAGCCATAATATCACCTCAATTGCATACGAATAATGCGTTTAGTCCTTGGGCATGTACTTTTCAATCATCTCAGGCTTAATACGCTTCAGTTCAGATCTGGGCAGAATCTTCAGCAAATCCCAACCAATATCCAGGGTTTCCTGAATGGTACGGTCAGTGGTATTGCCCTGGTTTACATACTGCATCTCAAATGCGTCTGCAAACTTAGCAAACTGCTTATCGTCATCGGACAGAGCAGCTTCACCCAAAATGGTCATCAGTTCCTTAGCTTCCTTACCACGAGAGTAAGCAGCAAACAACTGGTTCATCGTGCTGGAATGGTCTTCACGAGTCTTACCTTCGCCGATACCCTTATCTTTCAGACGGCTCAGAGAAGGCAGAACATCGATGGGAGGAACCAGACCCTTGCGGTACAGTTCACGGCTCAGAATGATCTGACCTTCGGTAATGTAACCGGTCAAGTCAGGGATGGGGTGAGTCTTATCGTCTTCAGGCATGGTCAAAATAGGAATCATGGTGATAGAACCTTCCTTACCCTGACGACGACCAGCGCGTTCGTACAGAGTTGCAAGGTCAGAGTACATGTAACCGGGGTAACCACGACGACCGGGAACTTCCTTCTTTGCAGCAGAAACTTCACGCAGAGCTTCTGCATAGTTGGTAATATCGGTCATGATAACCAGAACCTGCATGCCCTTCTCAAATGCCAGGTATTCAGCACAGGTCAGAGCCATACGAGGAGTTGCAATACGTTCAACAGCAGGGTCGTTTGCCAAGTTGGAGAAAACGACGGTACGGTCGATAGCACCGGTACGACGGAAGTCCTGAATGAAGTATTCGGATTCTTCGAAAGTAATACCAATAGCAGCGAAAACTACCGCAAAGGTTTCATCGTCGCCCAGAACCTTAGCCTGACGAGCAATCTGAGCAGCCAGCTGTGCATGAGGCAGACCGGAGCCGGAGAAGATAGGCAGCTTCTGACCACGAACCAGAGTGTTCAGACCGTCAATTGCGGAAACGCCGGTCTGAATGAATTCTGCAGGATATGCACGAGCAGCGGGGTTCATAGGCAGACCGTTAATATCCAGGTGAGCTTCAGCCAGAATATCAGGACCGCCGTCAATGGGCTGACCCATACCGTTAAATACACGGCCCAGCATATCGCCGGAAACAGCCAGTTGCAGAGGGTGACCCAGGAAGCGAACCTTGGACTCAGCCAGGTTAATGCCCTGAGCCAGTTCAAACAGCTGAACAACAGCTCTGCTGCCATCAACTTCCAGAACCTTACCACGACGCTTTTCGCCGCTGGGCAATTCAATTTCTACCAGTTCGTCAAAGGTAACACCTTCAACGCCATCAACAACCATCAGAGGGTTAGCAACCTGTCTGATTGTTTTGTATTCTTTAATCATTCTTCGTTACCTCCTACTGCAAGAGCTGCGATCTGTTCCTTCATCTCAGCAGCAATCTGTGCAAATTCAGCCTCGAAAGTCTCAGGAGAAGCCATCTTTGCATAGCCAAGCTTTTCTCTAGCAGGAATCTTGAACAATGCGTTCATGTCTACACCCTTTTCCAGAGCTTCGCGGCCCAGAGTATCAAAGGTCAGAATGGTATCCAACAGCTTGTACTGCTTTGCGTAGGAAGAGTATGCGTCTTCGTCTACGAATGCGTTCTGCTGCAGGAAGTCTTCACGAATGCTCTTAGCCGTTTCCAGAGTCAGGCGTTCATTGGGAGACAGTGCATCAACACCAACCAGACGAACGATTTCCTGCAGTTCTTCTTCGACCTGCAGCAAGTTCATCGTCTTTGCACGGTTAGCCATGTACTTTTCACCGAACTGCTCATCGTACCAAGGAGCAAGAGTATCGACATACAGAGAGTAAGAGTTCAGCCAGTTAATTGCAGGGAAGTGACGAGCGTAAGCCAGGTTGGAGTCCAGAGACCAGAATACCTTAACAATACGCATGGTAGCCTGAGAAACAGGTTCGGAAATATCACCACCCGGAGGAGATACAGCGCCGATAGCGGTTACGCTACCCTGGCGTTCATCGCTGCCCAAGCATTCAACACAGCCAGCTCTTTCGTAGAACTGTGCCAGACGAGATGCCAAGTATGCGGGGTAACCTTCTTCACCGGGCATTTCTTCCAGACGACCGGACATTTCACGCAGAGCTTCAGCCCAACGAGAAGTGGAGTCAGCCAGAACAGCTACGTCGTAACCCATATCACGGAAGTATTCCGCAATGGTAATACCGGTGTAAATAGAAGCCTCACGAGCAGCAACAGGCATATCGGAGGTGTTTGCAATCAGAATGGTTCTCTTCATCAGAGGCTCGCCATTGCGAGGGTCCTTCAGTTCGGGGAACTCCATCAGAACGTCGGTCATTTCATTACCGCGTTCGCCGCAGCCAATGTAAACAACCAGGTCAACGTCAGACCACTTTGCCAGCTGGTGCTGAACAACAGTCTTGCCGGAACCGAAGGGGCCGGGAACTGCAGCGGTACCACCCTTAGCAATGGGGAACAGAGTATCAATGATACGCTGACCGGAGTTCATGGGACGAGAAGGAGCAAACTTCTTGGTGTAAGGTCTGCCGATACGAACAGGCCAACGCTGAATCATAGTCAGTTCGTGTTCAACGCCCTTGTCGTCCTTCAGTACTGCAATAACATCGGTAACAACATGTTCGCCGTGCTCAATGCGTACCAGTTCACCGGACAGGCCGTAAGGAACCATGATTTTGTGCAGAATAGCACTGGTTTCCTGAACAGTACCGACAACGTCACCTGCAACCAGCTTATCGCCAATCTTAGCAACAGGAACGAAGTCCCACAGCTTAGTGCGGTTCAGTGCAGGAACATCGGTACCTCTGCTGATGGTGTCACCAGCCAGAGCCTTAATTTCGGGCAGAGGACGCTGAATACCATCGTAAATATTTTCGATCATACCAGGTCCCAGTTCTACGGACAAAGGCATACCCATAGCTTCTACTTTTGCACCAGGGCCGATGCCAGAAGTTTCTTCATATACCTGAATAGAAGCACTGTCACCAGTCATATTCAGGATTTCACCTACCAGACGCTGCTCGCCTACACGAACAATTTCAGCAACGTTAGCGTCGCTCATGCCGTTAGCAACGACAAGCGGGCCTGATACTTTCATGATTGTTCCGCTCATTAATTTACCTTCCTTCATTAAAGGATATCCGAGCCAACTGCGCGTTCAACAGCAGCACTCAGTGCACGCTGTGCAAGCCCCAGAGAGCCCTCTCTACCGGGAATCAGGATGATTGCCGGAGTCGGTTTGTCCTTAAATTTGTTAATTTCGCGCTCAAGTTCAACAGCCACAGTCTCTTCAATGTAAATGATTGCGTAGCTGTCCTCACCTTCTTTGGTTTCCTTGGTGAGATGGCGCAGGGTTTCCTTTGCTTCAGCAGTGTCTTCAACAGGAAATACGTCGAGACCCAAAGCTTTGAAGCCCATAACGGTTTCACGACCGCCCATTACAGCAATTTTAAGCATCTATATCACGCAGCCTTTCTCGAATGACAGCGGGAGCAATATCTGCCATTTTACCGGACAGAATCATGCGCACTGCGGTGTTTTCTGCTTCTACCAGAGCCAGGTACTTGACTACCGGCTCGCAGCCAAAGCTAACAAGCTTTGCAGAAGACAGATATGCAGTCACAGCATTATCGCATGCCAATTCAAACTTCGTCATAGAGCCGCCCTTCATTGCTTCCACACCAGCAACCGCTGCATCATACAGCGGTGTGGCGGTAAACAGACCAGCCAGACTTTCGCCGCTCATTGCGGCCATAGCCAAAGTATCGCAAGATACATTGCCGCCGCTTACCAGAGCCTGGAGCAGGAAATCCTGTCCCTTGTTCATGCGAACGGTGCGAACTGCGGTACGCAAATTTGCTGCATCGATCATGATTTTCACATAACCAATGAGGAATGCGCTTCCCTGTCGTTCTGCAATAGCAGACATTTCTGCAAAGTATCTGCGGTCCAATACAAAGTCAGCCAACTGAGGGTTACCGGACTTAGCCAAAATGGTTTTTGCTTCCTTGATTGCTTCTGCCAGATTTGCAGGAAGATCACTGTAATGGTCTTCCGCACAAGCAGCTACAATCTTTTCAGCAGGAACACGGCCCGCCTCACTAAACAGGTGCTCACCGTTTGCGCCAACACCGGTTGCTTTGATGACAACCTTTGCATTGTGATAATCATATTTGAGTCGGAAAATATCAACCAGTTCCGGCTCTGGTGCCATACGATACAATTCATCGTATATTGCCTGCTTGCGTGCACTCAGAACTTCGTCAAGCATCTTGGCATCGAGTGCAGACATATCTTCGTATCCGCAATCTACCAGTTGCTTTGCCGCATCAGCATAATTTGCTGCTGCAAGCATACGATCCATTCTGTCGCGATCAAGCATTCTAGCTTCCCTAGCCCGCAGCATGGCGGTAAGCGCCAGGTAAGCGTTATCTTTTACTTTTGACAATTTCTTACCTCCTCGCCGGGGATTCTGTCTGCCCCTCAGGCGTTATTCAGCTCTCAAAGAGCACATGCGCTACCTGAGCAGCCAGTTCACCGCGAATCAGTTCAAGCATAATGTCCACAGAGCAGTTTACTTCAACATTGCCATTTTTCAGAATGAAACCGCCAATCATCTCGCGAGTTTCATCAGCAATCGTAATTCTGCCGTCCAGACCCTTGGACTTCAGCTCGGAGTTAACCTGTGTCAGTACCTGAGCACCGTACTTTTCTTTGTCAGTAGCATTGAAAATCAGTTGCTCGGTGCCAGTAGTAGCTGCTGCCAGAACCTGACGAGTCAGGAAAGCAACATAATCAGCTGCGGGCATCTGGGTAATTTTTTCTTTTGCCAGTTCAAATGCCTTAGAAACCATTTCCTGCTTTACAGCAAGCAAATCTCTCTTGACTTCGAGCTGAGCGGTTCTTTCAATGCGGGAAGCATACTGTTCAGCCTCTTTTTCGCCGGAGCGAAGAATAGCTGCAACTTCTTCCTGCGCCTTTTTTTCGTACTCGGCGCGAATTTCGGCAATGCGCTGAGCAGACTCTTCGCGTACAACGCTGTTGGCTGCTTCAGCATCCGCTGCAATGCGGGCCGTGATTTTTTCAATTCCCTTCATAGCTCATTCCGCCTTGCTTATATTTATATGTAGAATTAAATCCACAGAAGCATCAGCATGGAAGCCAGCAGAGACAGAATTGCGTAGAATTCAACGATACCACAGAGGATCAGGCCCTTGGACCAGTCTTCGGGCTTCTTAGCCAGAATGTTGATGGAACCAGCAGCAACGCGGCCCTGTGCAATAGCGGACAGCAGACCACCCAGTGCCATAGGCATGCAAGCGCAGAAGTACTGCAGGCCTTCGGTAACGGTCATGCCGGAAGCAGTGCCATCCAGCATACCCATCTGAATCAGAGCGAAGAACCAAACAACCAGACCGTACAGACCCTGAGTACCAGGCAGCAGCTGCAGAACCATGACCTTACCGGACTTGGAAGGGTCTTCACTCAGCAGGCCAGTACCTGCTTCACCAGCAATACCAGTACCCTTTGCGGAACCTACACAAGACAGTGCAACTGCCAGACCAGCGCCCAGCATAGCCAGTGCCATGCCACCAAATGCTTCAAAGAAACTCATTATTTTTTCCTCCTAAAATTATTTTACAACGTCCACGTATTCAGTTTCCATGGACAAAGGACGGAAGGGCTTTCCGCCGTCTTCATAGAATCTTCCAAAGTATTCCAAACACTGCAAGCGCAAGTCATGTACATAGCAGCCCAGCAGGTTCAGACCCATATTCAATGCGTTACCCACAATGGAAATCAGCAGGAACAGGAAAATATTGCCAGTAATTGCACCCAGAGTATTAAATACCTGCGCAATAACTGCACCTGCCAGCATCAGAGCCATTAGTCGGGAGTAAGACAGGATATCACTAAAGTAACCTGTCAAGTTGTTGTACAGGGATCCGCCGATACCCATCAGCTTGCCGCCAATGCCTTCCTTGCCATAGCCCTGAGTCAGAACCAAAACAATCAGAATAGCAATGAGGCCCTGCTTGATTGCGCCCATAGCAACGGAAACGCCCAGGATTGCAAATACAACAAACCATGCGCCTTCATTGCACAGTGCAGCCATTGTTTCGCCACGTTTGATTTGCTTTACCATGCTGATAGCCATACCGGTAAAGATCTGTGCCAGACCCAAAGCCAGAGAGCCAAGCAATACAGCAAGTGCGTCATCCAAGGGGTTAAACAAAGCGGGTAGTCCCTGCCATGTAGTATTGGGGTTGAGAATCTTAGCAACCTGCAAAGGCGCATCGCCAAAGAAGCCGCCGGTTACTGCACCCCAAATTAATGTAGAGATGCCACACCAGAAGAACAATTCAAAGAAGTGTTTATTTCTGGGTTTTTTCTTTTTAAGTACCAAACCGCAACCCAGCATCATCAGCAGACCATAACCCATGTCCGCCATCATCATGCCGTAGAACAGAATGAAGAATGGAGCCATCAAGGGGTTGGGGTCAACACCGTTATATGCCGGCAAACTGTACATTTCTGTAACTGTGTTCAGGCTTCGGGTAATCGGACCGTTTTTCAGGGAGACAGGTACTTCAGGATACTCATCTTCCACAGGATCTTCCGTAGACCATGCACAGTCGTACTTATCTGCAACCACTGCAAACTCAGTTTCCTTATCTGCAGGGAGCCAGCCTTCCAGCACAGAAACATTATCTGTACACATTAAGCGAGATGCAGCTTCCTCACGAGAAACCTTGGTAGCCAAGGTATCCGTTCTCAGCTTCATCTCAGCGCGGTGCTCAGCTAGAGCAATAATTTCTGCCGCACAGCGATCCTTTTCTTTTGCCATATCCGACAAAGCTTTTTCCGCTGCGGCAATATTTTCTGCTGCTGTACCCTTGTAGTCATCAAGGTTAACACCTGTAAAGCCCAAAGGACGCAGAGCAGACTGAGCAGAATCCAAATCATCGCGGAAGCAAACCAGAGCAACATAGCTCAACGCCTTATCTTCCCAAACTTTAAAGAGTTCAGCTCGTTCCGTAGCTTCTGCTAAAGTAGCAGTTGCCTGTGCAAACTCGACAGAAGAAGGAAGTGTTGCCAAAACCAAAGCACTGGTATCTGTACCTCTGCATTCCAACGGCAAATCAAAATCTGCCCATGGAGTTAGTGCTTCAATATCTGTGTGCTTAACACTTTCTTCCGCAGTCAATCTGCGAATACGGTCATCCAAGGAGATTACCGTGTCAGCGATTTCCAAGTACTTTGCCAAAGTGGACTCATCCAGTAGGACTTCTGTGGATACTTCAGGCAAAGATGAAAGCAAACCGCTTTTCTGTGGTGCATACCGATTAAGCAGCGCAATCGCATTACTTAATGTAGTATGCTGGGTTCTGAGTTGAATCAGTTCAGGAACTTCTACTCGATTCAGAAAACTTTCTTCCTGAAGTTCAGCAGACGGTTCGCTTACTTCGACGCAACCCAAAAGCATCAGCTCACGCAGCAATTCCTCTCTCTGAGGACTGGCTACCATAAGCTTCAGCTTTTTCATCTTCACGATTGCCATTAGGTTTTCACGATCCTTTCTACGATGAGAGCCGCCGCTTGTTCAAGACGCCCCTCAGCGCAGGCTCGCATAGCAGCCTTTTGGTTTTCGTTTTCTTTTGCAAGAGCGTTTGCAGCAGCTGTTGCTTTAGCGCCCAACTGCGATTGCATATCCTGCACCTTCTGCCGTGCTTCAGCTACTGCGGCTTCCACCGCAGCCTTGCCAGCCTCAACAGCAGCAGCCTCTGCAGCTTTAGAATCAGTCAGCACCTGGGCACGACCTTTTTTGGCAGACTCCTCTGCCTGGTTGATCATTGTGATAGCTTCAAATGACATTGACACACCTCCCGCCTGTTTCGACAGGTACTCATAAAAATATTGCAATTTTGCAATTCATTTTACTTTGACAGTATATCGCACTTTTAACTAATTGGCAAGGAAAATTAGCACTTTTGTTTGTACATTTCCGCAAAAAAATAATGTGAAAAACATGACATAAGCCATATTTGCATGTTAAATAATAAATTTTGTGCGAATTGTATAAATTTATGCTTTTGTTTTCTAATTTGAAAGAATTTTCACAGTCTCTTGCATTTGTTATAGAATTAACATGGTAATTTATCCATTTTTATTTCTCACCTTGCGTTTACCTTAAAAATATTGTAAAATACAGTCGATTATGACCACATTGATATAAAGAGGATTTACATATGAAAAGACCCGTAAACCGTAGAACAGGCGACCGAATCGACGGACGTCTCATTAATAACTTAACCGCTACAGATAAATACGTACCGTTCTTTAATCGTAGCTCTGCCAGCAATTCCAATATGTATGATGATACAATTTATATTGGAGAAACCGAAGCTTGGCTCCGTGACCACGCTGTTGGCGAGTTTTCTAGCCTGAATCTGTTGCATGTGCTCATTGCAGCGTATGTGCGAACCGTATCCGCAATGCCTGCACTTAACCGTTTCGTCTCCGGTCAGCGCATTTATGCACGCAACGATATTTCTGTCATCATCACTGCTGCACGCAGAGAATCTGACCGTCGTGCTGCTCGTTTCGTAAAAGTCAGCTTCGAGCCCACGGATAATGTATATGATGTATATCGCAGAATCAGCTCCGCTGTACAAGCTGTTAGAACCGGCGCAACTCCCGCTAACGCACTTCCCTTTCCCGAAGGTCTGTTGAAGCTGCCTCGTCCCGCAATTCAGGTTGCTTTCTGGGGACTGCGCGCACTGGACTACTTTGGCAAACTCCCCAGAAACAGTGGCGTTCACGGTTCTATGTCTGTCTGCGCATTGTCTACACATGGTGCACAGCCCACCTACATTAGCTTGGGTGACTTTGGTAACCTGCCCATGACCCTGTCCATCAGCACTACCCGTAGCCAAGGCAATGCCTTTATGAATCTGCGCAGTGTTTATGATAATCGTATCGCTGATGTACTGTATTTCACCGAAGCATTTGCTTACATGAAAGAGCTTATCCGTAACCCTTCCCTTTTGGAAGGTAACCCTGATGCTCAATTTGAAGATTTGTTCTAAAATAACAAATAGGAGAGTGATCGTAGTCACTCTCCTATTTTCATTATGCTTATAAAAAAAGGCCTGCAGCTTATACAACTGCAGGTCTTTTTTATCATCGTGCCTGTGGAAGGGCGTATTTTTCTGCATATTCATCAAACATACGGTCAAAGTCCTTATTGATGGCTCGGATATTACCGCTGTAATTATGCAGTCCTATATCACTATTCTGGTTTTCAATAATGCGGCCTGCAACATTAGAGCAGTGGTCCGCAACACGTTCCAGATTCGTCAGCAAGTCAGCCAGTACAAAGCCCAAATCGATTGTACACAGGCCACGCTGCAAACGATCAATATGACGCATACGCAGCTGTTCCTTTAGTGCGTCAATTACTTCTTCCAGAGGTTCAACACGCTTTGCCAGTTTTACATCATTTGTTCTGAATGCTTCCAAAGACAGATTCAGAATTTCCTGCACAGCAGAATACAAAACGCTCAGCTCACCGGTTGCTGCATCGGAGAAGAAAATCTTCTTTTCACGCATTTCGTCAACAGATTCCAAAACATTAACCGAATGGTCAGAAATGCGTTCAAAATCGCCAATCAGGTGAATCATCTCAGAGACTTCTGCGCGGTCATCGGTATTCAATGCGTGGTTGGACAGCTTCAGCAGGTATGCACCCAGCATATCCTCATAGCGGTCCACCTTATCTTCATCAGCACGAACTCGTTCAGCAACCGCTTCATCGTAATCAGAAAGCGTTCCCATTGCATCGAACAGATTTTTTCTAGCCAAATCTGCCATCTTATACACAACGCGGTGACACTGTTCAATTGCAACTGCAGGAGTCTTCATCAGGCGTTCGTCCAGCACTTCAATCTCATCATCGTCCTCTGTGTCTTTAATCAGCAAATATGCCAGTTTCTCCAGCAGACCGCTCATCGGTAACATCAATGCGGTGCAGAGAATATTAAAGCTAGTGTGCACAATTGCGATGCCCACCAGGTTTATGGGTTCTTGCATCATAGGCAAATCAAATATTGCGTTAACTATGCAGAACAGCGTCAGCAAAACTGCCGTACCGATTATATTAAACAGCAAGTGTACCAAAGCGGTTCTACGAGCATTTTTATTTGTGCCCACAGAAGACAGCATCGCGGTTACACAAGTACCGATATTTTGACCCATGATAATGGGAACCGCTGCAGTATAACTGATTGCGCCAGTCACAGACAGGGCCTGCAAAATACCAACAGAAGCCGAGCTAGACTGAACAATTGCGGTCAATAGCGCACCAGCGAGCACACCCAGAATAGGGTTCGTAAACATAATCAAGATATTGGCAAATTCCGGTACATCCTTCAGTCCGGATACAGATTCGGTCATAATCTGCATGCCAGTCATCAATGTAGCAAAGCCGAGCAGAATCATGCCGGTATCCTTACGCTTGCTATTCTTATTGCTCATATACATAAGAATACCAATCACTGCCAAAATCGGCGTAAAGCTATCCGGCTTCAGCAACTGCACAAACATACTATCGCCGCTAACGCCCGTAAGGCTCAACAGCCAAGCAGTAACAGTTGTACCCACATTGGCACCCATAATTACATTGATTGCTTGTTTCAGCGTCATAATGCCGGAGTTAACAAATCCAACCACCATAACCGTAGTCGCACTGGAACTTTGAATTACCGCAGTAACCCCCAAGCCTAGCAAAAATCCCATCATCTTACGGTTGGTGATTTTAGTTAGAATTTGCTTCAAGCTTCCGCCGGCACGCTTTTCCAGGGCATCACCCATGATACTCATACCGAAAAGAAATAAACTCAAACCGCCAATCATAGACAACAAATCAAATAAATCCATAATTCATCCTCATCAATGATAAATTGTTTCTCCCAAGGCAAAGCCCAGTCGACACTATTTTACATGATACACTAGGAAAAATAAACTGTTTTACATATTTTCTACAATTCTTACGATATTCCCCATTGTTGTATAGAATTAGACATAGCGAATTTATTATAATGACCAATAATCGTTTGGTATCATGCTAGTTCCAAGAGTTTGCCCTGCAAAGCGATCTGTAACGAAAACTTTGCCGTCTTTCCGTCAACAAACGTAATCGTGACAAGATCACCCTGTCGTTCTACAATTTTACCGACGCCGAATTTGCCGTGTTTCACTTTGGCACCAACCACATATCCCTCATCACGAATTTTACTGCTTACCGGTGGCTTAACCGGAGATGCATTTTTTGCTTTTGAATTCGGCTGATTGGTTCTTATGATGCGATGTTTTGTCTTGCGTTCAAAGACCTCGTCAGCAAATGCACTGGCATAGCGTTTATCTTGGAAGGTAAACACATTGAGTTCGTTTTGGGCTCTGGTCATCCCGACATAAAACAGCCGACGTTCTTCCGCCTCGTCCGCATCTACCGTGTCCTTCGGTAAAATTCCGTCTGCAATATCCATCAGATACACCGTGTCATATTCCAAACCTTTAGAGGAATGAATCGTTGATAAGATGAACTTTGCGTCATTGTCTTCCTTATTTAATATAATGTTTTGCAATTCGTCCAATCGTTCCAAAAGCGCCATAGGCGTTGGAACCTGTTCGCCAAGCGCAGAGAGTATTCCCACACGAGTTGTATCGATGCCCATATCCCGCAGATATTCCCCATAGCCCATTAAGTTCATAATTCGGCTAACCGCTTTATCGCCCCGCTCATTTTGCATACTCAGCAAGTGTGTATACAGGCCCTTGCACTTCATTCTTGTCCATTCCGAAAGCGTTTCATTTTCGGCCAGCAGAGCCATCAACGGATACTCGCCTCTGCTGCGCTGAACAGCATCCAGTGCAGCTACTTTGGTAATGCCCGAACTAAATTTATAGTATACACGCATAAATGCATCCGCATCGGTTTGGTCGTTAGCCAAGTGGATAATATCCGTAATATCTCTCGTAATTCGATGGGAGAAGAAACCAATATCCATCTTTCGGCATCGATACGCTACATTCTCCCGCTCCAGCAGGTCGATGATTGGCAACGCACATTCGTTATCACGAAACAAAACTGCCGTTTCCTTTTTACAGTCTTTCGCTACCTTTAATAAATACGCATATTGCCGTTTTCGGGTTTGCAGCTGAATGTCCCGAACAGCCTTTCCGTCCCCTCTGAATGCACGCATCCGCTTTGGATGACGATTCGGGTTCTGCTGAATAAATCGATCAGCAGCAGACACAATAGGAATAGCTGAGCGGTAGTTTGTTTCCATAAGCAACACTTTTGCTCCACGATATGTTTGTTCAAAGTTTAGTAGTGCCTCCGGATAGGCCGCACGAAAGCCATAAATGCTCTGATCTTCGTCACCAACCATAAACAAATTGCCTGTATTCAGCGTTTGAATAATCGCATGCTGTATTTTTGAGGTATCCTGCGCCTCGTCTACACACAAATAGCGGTAACGATTCTGGAATACCCGCAAAACATCTGGGTACTGCTGCAAAATTTGCAAAGCATACACCATCTGATCGTCATAGTCCATTAGACCTTGTTTTCTCAATGTATGATTATATCGTGCATATAGGTCGCTGAACCCTTTCAGTTCTTGATCCATATCTTTAATCTCACTGGCAGTGAGCATCTGATTCTTTGCGTAAGTAATGGCAGTTCGGATAACTTTAATGTCACTGTCTGTTGGATGGGCACGATTAACCTGACGGTAAATCTCACGAATTAGCGAAACCGTTTCCTGTTCATCACTGACTACGCGAAATGCCCTTCGCTGGTATAACCGTTCATAACAGCGAATAATTCGTGCCGATACACCATTGATTGTGCGAAATTCCACTTTCTCTGCCAACTCATCGCCAAACATAGACGCAAAGCGTTTACGCATATCTTTAGCTGCAGCCACCGTATAAGTCATTGTCAGCACACTTTCCGGTGCAACGCCGCAGCAATAAATCATATAGCCAAGTCTGGTAACCAATACCGTAGTCTTACCACTGCCGGGTACAGCCAGAAGTAAAATCGGTCCATCGACGGTTCGCATTGCTTCCTCCTGTTGGGGATTTAACGCAATGGAAAATTGAGTTTTAAACTGTTCGAGTGTCATAATCAGCCTCCAATGCCCCACAGTATAACAAATTCTCCCGGTTTTGTCCAAAATCGCACAGCAAATTCGAACAATTTTATTGACAGGTAGTGAATATAGTGTTAATATTTTGTGGTCTCGATTGGAAAGGGTCTTTCCAAAGCAAGATACGACCGCCGATATTCATCGGCTAAGGCCATACGGACAGCCGGGTCGAATGCCGAAGACCGCATTTGCGGTTGGCAACTTCTGTTGCCTTATTGATTGAGTTAAAAGCTCAGTTTTGCTAGTTGGTTACTATAAACCGATGCCACAGGGCATATGCTTGTGAAATGGTCAATAAGAGTAGTAAAAGTAATCTTTGCTATATAGACTCTGATCCCATTGTGATGTGACACAGTTGTGTAGGGAAATTGTATTCTATCAATTTACGGACGTTCAAACCGTGTCAGTATATCACGAATTCAGCAAGTGGCATGCCGCGTTTATGGTGTGCCACTTTTTTGTATTTTTACGGAGAATTATCTCCGAATACGCATATCTGTCGTAAAAAGGGAGACGAGAACATGAAAAAAATTATCGAACTAAAAAACATCTCCAAATCGTTTGATGGTGAAACCGTTCTGGATAACATCAGTCTGGACATTTATGACAACGAGTTTATTACTCTGCTTGGCCCGTCCGGCTGTGGTAAAACCACAACTCTGCGTATAATTGGCGGCTTTGAGCAGCCCGACAGCGGTGATGTGGTGTTTATGGGTGACAGAATCAATGACACTCCCCCCCATAAGCGCAATATTAACACCGTATTCCAAAAATACGCTTTGTTCCCCCATCTGAATGTCTTTGAAAACATTGCGTTTCCTCTGCGTGAGCGTAAAGTTCCTAAGCAGGAGATTGAGGAAAAGGTAAACGAAATGTTAAAGCTGGTTATGCTGCCCGGCTTTGGTAACCGTCGTGTCACCAGCCTGTCCGGCGGCCAGCAGCAGCGTGTAGCTATCGCTCGTGCCCTGATCAATCACCCCAAAGTTCTGCTGTTGGACGAACCTCTGGGTGCTCTGGACCTGAAGCTGCGCAAAGATATGCAGCAGGAACTGAAGAAGATTCAGAAGAGCACCGGTATCACCTTTATTTTCGTTACACACGACCAGGAAGAAGCACTGAGCATGTCCGATACCATCGTGGTTATGAGCGAAGGCAAGATTCAGCAGATTGGTACACCTATCGATATTTACAACGAGCCCGTTAATGCATTCGTTGCAGACTTCATCGGTGAAAGTAACATCATTGACGGCATCATGCTTTCCGACTATCGTGCACGCTTTGCCGGTCACACCTTTGAATGTCTGGACACCGGCTTTGC
>RCNH01000360.1_pt1 | contig 19599 bp, 19 predicted proteins | sample 2041161 | NCBI WGS metagenome assembly RCNH01 (sample SAMN09708215, study PRJNA481090) | Feces metagenome, whole genome shotgun sequencing project. | biome: feces | host: Leptonychotes weddellii | place: Antarctica: Sion Island | collected 2010-03-01 | reverse complement strand
TAAAAAAATTTTAATTACATGACAAAAGCGTTACTCGAACCACTGGGTTCATGGCGTTGGTGGCGTTCGTGGCTACTCATTTTTCTGGGCTGTTCCATCATGGGTGCGGCTTTCGTACTTTTTATCAACCCCTACAAATTTGTTCCCGGCGGTGTTTACGGCATGGGTATCGTGCTTCACAACATCTTCCCGTCGGTTCAGGTCGGTACGTTCGGCTATATGTTCGATGTGCCTCTGATGCTGACCGCAGTGCTCGTATTCGGCGGTCAGTTCGGCACCCGCACCGTGTTGGCCGCACTCTACACCCCCGGTTTCATGAACATCTTCACCAACTTGGTCTATGGTGGCGACCCCGTAGCCATCGAGGAACTCGATCCCGCGAAAATATTGGGCGGTCGTCTGGATCTGTCGAGTGACCTGCTTCTGACCTGCGTTATCGGTGCCATCGTCATCGGCATCGGTCAGGGTATCGTCGTTCGTCAGCAGGCTACGACCGGCGGTACGGACATCGTCGGCATGTTGTTCCAGAAATATTTCGGCATCAAATTCTCGACCGGTATTTTCCTCGCCGACGGTTTTGTCGTCCTGTGCGGTCTGGTCGTCATCGGCTTCGGTTTCGGTCTGGATTCCGAAATCGCCGCTCAGATGAAAGACGCAGGTCTGGGTAACGGAGGCTGGATGCTGACCCTCTACTCGCTTATCACGATTTGGACAACGTCGCGTGTCGTGGCCTACATGCTCGACGGAGCATCCTACGACAAACTGTTGTTCATCATCACCGAAAATCACAAAGGCATGCGCGAATTTATCCTGAACGATTTGCAGCGCAGTGCCACAAACATCAAATCATCGGGTCTTTACACCGATGCCCCGAAAGACATGCTCTTTCTGGTGGTCAGTCGTAAGGAGGTGCACTTGGTACAGCGTCAGATCAAAGAGATCGACCCCAAGGCTTTCGTGGTCGTAACCGATGCCTATGACACATACGGCGAAGGTTTCAAACCGCTGCCCGACAAAAACGAGATACACGCAGAATAATTAAATGAATTTCAACACAAACGGATTACGCCCGCTGAAGGGTGTTGGTCGTAAGTTGTTTGTCGAGACTTACGGCTGTCAGATGAATGTCGGAGATACGGAAATCGTCGTTTCCGTCATGCAGAAGGAAGGTTACTTCTACACCGACAAAATTGAGGAGGCAGACGTCATTCTGATCAATACCTGTTCGATCCGCGACAACGCCGAACAGCGTATCTGGGGTCGTCTCTCCGAGATGAAACGCTATCGCCGCATGAAGCCCACGTTGATCGTGGGTGTCATCGGTTGTATGGCCGAACGTCTCAAGGAGCAACTCACCAACGGAAATTACGGTGTCGATGTGGTCGCAGGCCCCGATGCCTACCGCGTCCTGCCCGACCTGATTCACGCAGCCGAAAACGGCAGCAAGGGGATCAACGTACAACTTTCTCTGGAGGAAACATACGATGACATTGCCCCCGTGCGCCTCGATCCGAACGGCGTGAGTGCCTTCGTATCAATCATGCGCGGATGCGACAACTTCTGTACCTATTGTGTAGTCCCCTACACCCGCGGTCGCGAACGCAGCCGTGATGCAGAAACCATCGTCCGCGAGGCTCGCACACTCTTCGAGAACGGCTACCGCGAAGTGACTCTTCTGGGACAGAACGTCAATTCGTACCGCACGGGCGAAGTCGATTTCCCCGAACTGGTACGTCTGGTGGCATCCATCTCGCCGCTGCTCCGCGTGCGTTTTGCCACCTCCCACCCCAAGGACATGAGCGACAAACTGCTCGAAGTGATGGCCTCGATGCCCAACATCTGCCGTGCCATCCACCTGCCCGCCCAGTCGGGAGCATCCTCCATGTTGAAACGCATGAACCGCAAATACACCCGCCAATGGTACTTAGGTCGCGTGGCCGCCATCCGTCATTACATGCCCGATTGCGCCATCACGACCGACCTGATCGCAGGCTTCAACGACGAAACGGAGGAGGAACACGAAGCCACCATTTCGCTGATGAAGGAGGTGCGCTACGACTTCGCCTATATGTTCAAATATTCGGAGCGTCCGGGTACCTTCGCACAGAAACACCTGCCCGACAACGTGCCCGACGAAATCAAATCGCGCCGTCTGCAAGAGATCATCGCCCTGCAAAACGACCTGAGTCTGGAGAGCAACCGCCGCGACATCGGCAAAATATTTGAAATTCTGGTCGAAGGAACGTCAAAACGCGACGAGAACCAACTCTTCGGCCGCACCTCGCAAAACAAGGTTGTGATCTTCGACAAGGGCGGACACGAGGTCGGCGATTACGTTCGTGTCCGTGTCACGGAATGTTCTTCGGCAACCCTTTTCGGCGAGGAAATCCCCGCATAAAACACAATTTTCAACAACGTGTCGGTCTTTTCGGCCGACACTTTTTTACCCCTTTCGAACGGATTATTTTCGAAGATTCAAAGGGCAATTTAAAGAAATTTTATTTACCTTTGCCAAAATTAACCGATAAAGCAATCTTTCAATGAATTTTAAATTGATTTTACAATTGAAACACGTTCTGGCCGTTGTTCTGGCCACAACTCTTATGAGCCTTTCCGCATGTTCGGACGGCGACAACGCAGTCTATCCGAACCCCGTAGATCCCGTAGATCCTCCCGCAGAACAAGAGAACCCGATGACTTTCTACGCATCGGTTGAGCCGGTGGCCGAGGGTGAAAGCCGCATGCTGGCACAAAACGACATCGTCACAGTCGCAATCGACGGACAAACCAAACAATATAATGCCAACAACGAGAAACTGACTTCGGACGATCCTTTCATGTGGAAGGAGAACGAGACGAAACAGGTCAGCGCATGGCATTTCGGCAACAACAAATTCCAGACTTCATCGGACATTGCATGGGAGGTTGCCACCGACCAGACCAAAGGTTTCGAGGCATACGACCTGCTCTACGCCGCACGCACGGTAAACAGCAAGGAGGCACTTCGCTCGCAGCCTCTGAAACTTTACCACCAGATGGCACAGATCGAGGTTAAGGTCAAGATCCTGAACGACAAGAAACTCAAATCAATCGTTCTTGGTGAGAACAACATCGTTCTTTCGGGTTCGTTCCGACAGCCCGATGCAGGCAACTACGGTTCGTGGACGCTTGCCGACAAGAAAGGTTCGATCCGTCCTCAGGCCGTATCGGAACTCGTCTTCCGTGCCCTGATCCTGCCGCAGAACCTCACCGACAAAACCCTCATCACGCTGACGATGGACGACGATTCGCAGACGACCTACGCACCCAAGGACACCGAAGGCGATCTGAAGGCCGGCGAGCGTCGCACATTCACCGTAACAATCGAGAAGGGCGAAGAGCCTCAGCCCGAAAAGGACAAAATCACGGTCGAAAGCACCTCGAACTTCGACTGGGTTTCGGGCGGCAACGAAGAGATCGCAACCTCGAAGCAGCAGGTTGTAATCACCTACTCGACCAAAGAGGTCACTCTGCCGATGATCACCTCTTCGACGGGTCTTCCCTATGGTATGATCGACTGGGGTGACGGTTCGGAATTTGCCAAGTACCTCGGTGCCGACAAGCACACCTTCTCGCAGGACGGCGACCACACCATCGTCATCAAGACGCTTGATGCCGAGAAAATCAAAGTTACCCGCATGGTCGGCCTGAAGAGTTTAGATCTGACGAAATTTTAACCTACGAAACAACTTAAAAAATGAACATCTATAAAATATTGGTAGCCGCATTGGCATCCGCAGCACTTATTTTCACGGCCTGCTCGAAAAACGAGGCCGAAGGCATCGCCCCCGCCACATCGCTTTCGATCAATGTACACGATTCGGGTTATGTTTCAACCGAGACCCGTACCGAGGAGCAAGGCTTTGCAACCCGCTTTGTAACCGGTGACCGCATCGGCATCTACGCCGTAAAGGATGGCGCAGTTGTCGTAGAAAACGCACTCTTCAAGGCAGAGGCCGCAAACGGCAAGGTGGCTTGGATCAACGACAAGGTGGAACTTCCCGCCGATGCCAAATTCTTCGCCTACTACCCCTATACCGATCGTCTGGAGGATGTAAATGCCACTGCCGTAACAGCCGAGGAGTTCTTCTCGAAGAAAATCGCCGCATGGGATCCTGCCGTCGAGCAGCAGGCACAGGTACTCTACACGGGTGCCGATCTGATGGTTGCCACGGGCGAATTGAGCCAAACGGTTCTTTCATTCAAGATGGCACACCAGATGTCGCTGATGCTCTTCAAACTGCCTGCCGACGCATCTTCGGTCACGTTCGAGGAGATCAACCCCTACCAGACGGCCGAAGGTTTCCGCCTTCTGGTTAAGCCCGGAACATCGCTCGATCTGACGGGTTCGTTCAAGGTCGCAAAACCCGAACTCTTCTCGTTCACCGCAAAAGCCGCAGACAAGGGCGAATACAAGACCTTCAACATTCGATAAGACTTTTTCTTAAAATTTCCAAAGGCTGACTTTCCGGTCAGCCTTTTTTTATGCCCGTAAGAGCAGGATAATAACGTCTGTTTATTTCCAAATTCGATTAATTTTGTTATTTTTGTATAGAGACTTGCAATATAAAGATATTTTAAAGAACAAACCATAAAAACCTAAATACGATTTAAGAACCTTAAACTAAAATCATGACACCACACAAGTCGGGTCGCTCGGCGACCGTAGAACACATCAAGGCAGGCGTTTTCCTGCTCTCCATCATTCTGATCTTTGTATATCTCGGGTGCAAGATGGGCGCCGGCAACATGCTGAACACCGTGATGCAAACCTCCTACCATCTGTTGTTGGAAACCGTCTTTTATATTATGGCCATCACGGTTCTTTCGGGTGCATTGGGCAACGTACTGGTCGAATTTGGTGTTGTACGCATGGTCGAGCGTATGTTACGCCCCCTGATGAAACCCCTCTACAACCTTCCGGGTGCCGCTGCTCTGGGCAGCATTCTCACTTTTCTGTCGGACAACCCCGCCATCATCACCCTGTCGAAAGACAAACATTTCGCCCAATACTTCAAAAAATACCAACTCGTATCGCTGACCAACTTCGGTACGGCATTCGGTATGGGTCTGATCGTGATCCTGTTCATGATCTCGCAGGGATTCATGTCGGGCGGTCTGGTCGGATTCATCGGTGCGGTCATCGGCAGCATCATCTCGACGCGTCTCATGCAGCGTTTCATTCTGAAGGACTATCCCCAAATGGATAACGACATCACGGTCGAAGAACCGGAGAAGATTTCCACGGACGAAGCGTGCCATCAGGACGGTGTTTTCTTGCGTTTTCTGAACTCGATCCTCGATGGAGGCAAATCGGGTGTCGAGATCGGCATGTCGATCATTCCCGGCGTATTGATCATCTCAACGTTCGTCATGATGATGACCTTCGGTGCTCCCGAAGGCGGATACAGCGGCGGTGCATACGAAGGTGTGCCGATCCTCGCCCAATTGGCCGAAAACCTCGGATTTGCCATGCACTGGCTGTTCGGTTTCGATTCGCCCGAATTGATCGCCTTCCCGATCACGTCACTCGGTGCCGTAGGTGCCGCACTGGGTCTGATCCCGAAATTCATCGAACAAGGCATCATCAACAACAATGTGATCGCCGTATTCACCGCCATGGGTATGTGCTGGAGCGGATTCCTGAGTACACACGCCGCCATGCTCGACATTTTGAATCACCGCGAATTGATCTCAAAAGCCATTCTTGCCCACACGATCGGCGGTTTCCTTGCAGGTGTCGCCGCCCATTGGCTCTATGTGTTGTTCGAGTTGATTTTCTAATTAACTCTTCACAAAATAAAATCGCCCGAAACCGCAATGGTTTCGGGCGATTTTTTCATCCGTCAAGAAATCTTTCAGTCGATCTTCTCCAGAATTTCGGCCATCAGATCCCAGAACTTCTGTACGGTGGCAATCTCCAGACGCTCGTCGGGCGAGTGAACGCCGCGCAACGTCGGGCCGAACGACACCATTTCCAGATGAGGATATTTCACGAGGAACAGACCACACTCCAAACCTGCGTGGATGGCACGTACCTTGGGTTCGGTGTGGAACAGATCCTTGTAGGCCTTAACGGCAACCTCCAGCAGTTTCGAATTGGGATTGGGAGCCCATCCGGGATAACCCTCCGAGTGAACGACCTCGGCACCGGCCAATACGAATACCGACTCGACCATCTGAGCGACATAATCCTTGGAACTCTCCACCGACGAACGCTGTGACAGCGTAACGACGATCGAATGATCCTCCATGAACTTAACCGAAGCAAGGTTTGTGGAGGTCTCCACCAGTCCGGGAACGGCAAACGACATCTCTACTACGGCATTGGTCACACCGACCAAAGCATAGATCAGACCCTTCTGCGTCTTGGCGTCGATCACCTCATCAGGAGTCTCCGCTTCCGAGATCGCCATCTTGATATTCGGCTCGGTGAACTGCAATTCGGCCTTGATGTCGGCTGCAAACTGCTCGAAGAACGTCCGGATCTTTTCCTTGTCGGCTGCGGGAACACCGAAGACGGCATGTGCTTCACGCGGAATGGCGTTACGCAGATTACCTCCGGCGAAATTATTCAGACGCAGATCGCTCTGCTGCATGACCATCCACAAGAAACGGGCAATGATCTTGTTCGAGTTGCCGTGACCCTTGTTGATGTCGTCACCGGAATGACCGCCCAACAGATCCGACACTCCGACACGCATCCACGCATATCCTGCGGGAGCCTGCTCCTTCCGGGCATGGAACGTAGCCACGGTATCCACACCACCGGCACAACCGATGAACAACTCGCCCTCGTCTTCCGAGTCGAGGTTCAGGAGGTATTTACCCGTCAGCATGCCTTCGCCCAATCCGAAAGCACCCGTAAGACCCGTCTCCTCGTCGATCGTGAAAAGAGCCTCGACAGGTCCGTGCTTGAGGTTCGGATCGAGCAGCACAGCCATCTGAGCCGCCATACCGATACCGTCATCGGCACCCAGCGTCGTACCGCAGGCTTTCACCCACTCGCCGTCGATGCGGGGTTGGATCGGGTCGTTGTCGAAGTCGAACTCCACGTCGGAATTTTTCTCGCACACCATATCCATATGCGACTGAAGAATCACCGTGGGACGATTCTCGTAACCGGGCGTGGCGGGTACGCGCATCACGACATTACCCGTTGCATCTTTCTTATATTCAAAGTTATGTTTCTTGGCGAACTCCACCAAAAATTCAATGATCTTACCCTCGCGTTTCGAAGGACGGGGGACTTTGGTAATGGCATCAAACTGCTCCCATACCAGATTCGGTTTCAATTTGGTTATTTCTGACATAATTTTATAGTTGTTTGGGATTACATTTTCACATCCTCAAAATTAATAAAAAACCACGGATAAACGAAACTCCGGTGAAGTTTTCTTCTCTCCGAAAACCGATTTACCCAAATGTAGGTAACATGTGTACAAACACAAAAAAAGCGGTGAAACCATATGGAGTTCACCGCTCAACGTCTTTTTTCCGGGGCATTTATCTCACTCTGATTTTGCGTCCCAAACGAAGGATCGTCGTTTTCTTGATTCCGTTCATACGGCAGATATTCGTCACGGTCGTATGGTATTTGGCAGCCAGATGACCGAGCGTATCGCCACGACGGATCGTGTGGTAATGGCGTGCGGCTCGTTCGGCAGCCTCCTTTTTGTCCTGTTCCTGATTGGAGATCTCGTCCTCGAAGTCCTGTCCCGCCTTGGAGTAGATGCTGAAGAACGATTTCTTCAGGAGGAAGGTCTCTCGGCACAGTGTTCCGCTCTTGAAATCGATCAGACGTTCGGGATCGAACGACTGACCGTAATAACGGATCTCGAAGTGGAGGTGCGGCCCCGTCGAACGCCCCGTCGATCCGCCCAGACCGATGATCTGTCCCGCCTCCACCCACTGGTTGGGTTCCACCATGCGCTCCGACAAGTGACCATAGTAGGTTTCAAGGCCGTTATCATGACGGATAATTACCAAATTACCGTAACCACCTCTGTTATAGGCCGAAATACGCACGCGACCCGAAAACGCAGCATAAACGGGATCGCCTGTCTTCAACGGCAGATCGACACCTTGATGCGGACGACCGCGACGCAGACCGTAGCGACCACGGGGATTCACTCCGCCCTGATAGGGGCAATGATAGCAATTGAGCGAATCCACCAGATCAATCACCACCGAATTGGGCACCATCGTGTGGGCATGCTCGTAAGGCAACAGTTTGGTCGTATCCCAATACTTCACGAAAATCGTGCTGTCCTTCGGGATTTCACGGTTACGGACATATTTCCATGTATTATTGCTGAAAAGCACCACCTGCACCGCATCGTTACCCGAATCGAGGGTGTCGATCACACACAAACCATTCGTATCGAATGTCGATCGGATCTTGCAGGGACGCAGACGTTCCTTCAAATCGGCAATCGAATCGGCCGCAATTTGTTCGGGCGTGCGGGGAAGTGCCGCCTTCGGATCGACTTCGGCAGGTTCGGGTTCGGGTTCGGGACACACCGACTCATCGGGTGTCACAGGCTGAGGCTCGGCTTCCACGCAAGTGGGCTTTTCGGGTGCAGGCGTGACCTGTTCGGTCTTGTGGTGTTTCTTGGAACGCTTCTTCTTTTTCTGGCTCATATTCGCCGAGGCCGCATTGCACATCAGGGCCATTGCCGCGAAAACCAGCAGGGTCTTTCTTAACATCTTTGGATCAGATTTGTGTTGTATCAGTGTTGTTTGATATATTGTTCGGCCGCCTCCAGAGCCTCGTAAAACCCGGCTCCGAAACGACGAATAATAGGCTCTTTGAGCGATTTGTAAACGGGGATTCCCAATTTGCGACCACACTTGCGCGCGCCGTCACAAACATCCCAACGGTGATAGTTCAGTCCGATCGTCCCGTTCGAGAAATTCACCAGACGGATCGGATACAAATGGCAGGATATGGGTTTCTTGAATGTGGTTTTCCCCTCACGCCATGCACGTTCGATGGCGCAGAGCGTGCAGCCGTTCTCCTTATAGGAAAAAGCACACTCGGCATCGTGGATCAGGGGTGTGGTCAGATCTCCGTCCTCATCCAACACCACAAAACCCTGCTCCGAGACGGCTTCCACCCCCTCGCCCGTCATGTAGGGGCGGTAATGGGGATATTCCCGTTCGAGAATCGCCACTTCGTCCTCTTCCAGCGGTGCGCCCGCATTTCCCTCGACACAGCAAATACCCTTGCATGCACTCAGGTCACAGCAGAAACACTCCCGAAGAAGATCCTGACTCACAATCTTGTCGTTTATTTCTATCATTTTCTCTTCGTATCCTCTATAATCATGTCATACAACTCACCGAGCGTCATGCCCATCGTGCGCACCTGCTTCGGAACGATGCTCCCGCCACTCATGCCGGGGATGGAGTTCAACTCGATGAAGTAGGGTTTTCCTTCCTTCGTCACGATGAAATCGACACGCACCACACCCTTGCAACGGCACGTCTTGTAGGCCTCAAGCGTCATGCGGTTCAATTCGCGGCGCACCTCGTCCGTAATGTCGGCCGGCGTGATCTCTTCCGAGCAACCCGCCGTATATTTCGCCTCGTAATCGAAGAAAATATTCTTCGGGACAATCTCCGTCACGGGGAAAACATACTCCTTGCCGCCTGCGATCATCACACCGCAAGCCATCTCACGACCCGTGATGCACTCCTCGATCAGTACGTCCTCGCTCTCGGTCAGGGCAGCCTCGACGGCGGCAGGAATCTCCTCCACGCTTGTCACGCGCGTCACGCCGAACGACGATCCGCTCGCATTGGGTTTCACAAAAACGGGAAGACCCAACTCACGAACGATTTCGCAGGCATCATATTGTTCCCCGCGATGCAAAAAAATCTCGCGGGCCATGTTGATGCCGCGGTCTTCCAGTGTACGTTTGGTGGTAAATTTGTCGAATGTCACAACCGAAGAGGTCATAGAACACGACGAGAAGGGAATATCCATCATCTCCAGATAACCTTGCAGGCGACCGTTCTCGCCCGGTGTTCCGTGGATGATGATCAGTGCATAGTCAAATTCGCGGCGCACGCCATCGACCGTCATCGAGAAATCGTTCTTGTCCAGCGGCCAGCGACGACCATCGGGTGCCGTATAGAACCAGTCGCGGTGGTGGATATCGACCAGCGTAATGTCGTATTTGGTGTGATCCAGAGCGGCCTCGATCTGAGAGGCACTCTGGAGCGCAATTTCTCGCTCGGAAGAGTCTCCTCCGGCGAGCAAAGCAATTCTTAAACGATTCATTTTCAGGGATTATAAATATCTTTATAGCGAAAAGAAAGGATCTCCTGCACCAATTCCGCAAACTGGTGCGCCTCACGGTGTCGGGGATCAATCTTCAGAATCTTGTTGAAGTCGTTGAGTGCCGCGCCCCAATCGTTGCGGCGATAATGGAGTTGTCCGCGTTGCAGGAGCAGTTCCACGTTTTCGGGTTCGGCATCCAGACGTGCATTGATCGCCACGATCTGCGACGAGATGCTCCACAGACCTTTTTTACGAATGTAATCGGCGACCTCCTTGCAGAGCATACGCGAAGTATCCTCCCCGCGTTCCACGCAACCGCGCACCTCGGTCGAAGAGAAATCTTGCAGGGGTGCATCCTCCAAAAGGTGGATTCTTGTGCGGAAACGGTCGGGAAGCGACTCCCCTTTTCTCGGATAGACCCAGATCGGGTACTCCAAAATCCGCCTGTAATCTTTCCAGCCGTCCAACCGGTCGAGTTGGTCGGCTCCCATCAGAATCGAAAATTCCATCTGATTGCCGCACACCTCTTCCAGATAGTTCAGTGTGTCGATGGTATAGGAAGGTCGCGGCAACAGAAATTCGACCACCGAGGGGCGGATCTGCTCCGGATATTTCGAGGCCTTGCAGGCCATTTCCGCCATCTCGAAACGATCGGTTTCGGGGGCGAGCATCATCGACTGCTTGTAGGGACTTTGGGGCGAGATGATCAGTGCCACCTCGTCGCACAACCCCTTTCCGACGACATATTCCGCCAAAGCGACATGCCCCTTATGGATCGGATTGAACGATCCGAAATAGAGCATCATGCGTTTCTTCATCACTTTGCGGCCTTAAATTTATCGAGGATCGCAACGGTTTCGGCGACGGCATCCGCCAGCACGTCATTCACCACGATGTGGTCGAACGAAGGGGCTTTCGTCATCTCAAATTCGGCCTTGGCGACACGTTTCTCGATCACATCGGGAGCATCCGTGCCGCGCCCGACCAGACGGCGGCGCAGTTCCCCGACCGAAGGAGGCATGATGAAAATCGAGCAGGCCTTCTCGCCGAAGATGCGTTTGAGGTTCATACCGCCCATGACATCAACATCGAACAGGATGGTGTTTCCCTTTGCCCAGATGCGCTCGATCTCCGAACGCAGCGTGCCGTAGCAGGTGCCTTTATAAACCTCCTCCCACTCCACGAAACGATCCTCTTCGACGGCCTTGCGGAACTCCTCCTCCGAGAGGAAGTAATAATCCGTCCCGTCCTTCTCCGCACCGCGCGGTCGGCGGCTGGTGGCCGACACCGAAAACTCCATGTCGGGATAACGCTTCAACAACTCGCGGACGATCGTGGTCTTGCCCGATCCGCTCGGAGCCGAAAATATGACAATCTTACCCATCGGATTACAAAATATTGAGTACCTGTTCCTTGATCTTCTCCAACTCGTCCTTCATGCGGACCACGAGGATCTGGATGTTCGACTCGTTGGCCTTCGAACCCAGCGTATTGATCTCACGCCCCATCTCCTGTGCGATGAAGCCCAACTTGCGACCCGGAGCCTCCTCTTCGGCAGCCACATCGCGGAAATACTTGCAGTGGTTCTTCAGACGCACCTTCTCTTCGGTGATGTCCAGTTTCTCCAAGTAGAAGATCATCTCCTGCTCCAGACGGTTCTTATCGACATCGACATTGAGTTTCTCCAATCCGTCCATAATGCGCTGACGGATGGTCTCCACGCGCTGTTTCTCGTAAGGTACGACCTGCTCCTTGTAGCCCTCGATCAGATCGACACGGTGCAACAGATCGGCGATCAGCACGGCACCCTCCTGCTGACGGAACTCGTCAAGTGCGGCCACGGCACGCTGCGTGGCATCCAGCAATGCCTTGATTTCGTCATCGGGAATTTCGGGTTGTTCGGTGGTCACCACATCGGGCATACGCATGATCGAAGAAACGATCGAATCATACGAAGCATCAATTCCCGAAAAGGTCAGCGTCTCGTTCATCTGACGCAGATATTCGCGGAACACCTCTTTATTAATATGAGCGGGCGTTGAGACAGCCGTCGATTCGACCGACACAAACAGATCGACCTTACCGCGCAGCAACGTACGCGAGACAATGTTGCGCACATCGCCTTCGGCCTGACGATAAATTCCCGGAATACGCATATTGAGATCCATCTGTTTCGAGTTGAGCGAACGGATTTCCACGGTGATTTTCTTGTTTGTAAGAGCGACTTCGGCCTTGCCGAAGCCCGTCATAGACTTTACCATGATTCTAAAACAAATTAAATTTTGACAAAAATAATAAAAACAATTCAAAATCGCGACAAACCCGCTCCGAGAAAAAATTAATTTGAGTTTCTGTTGCTTTTTCCGAAATAAATTGCTTATATTTGTGTGTTATTAAAAACAACGACAAACTTAAAAACTAATTCACATAACTAACCATTATGAAAAAACACAATTTCAACGCGGGACCTTCCGTTCTCGCACAAGAAGTAGTCGAAAGAGCTGCCAAAGCCGTTCTCGACTTCAACGATTCGGGTCTTTCGATCCTCTCGATTTCGCACCGTACCAAAGACTTCGATAAAGTCGTAGCCGATGCAGAAGCCAACTTCCGCGAGTTGCTTCACATTCCTGATAATTATCGTATTTTCTATATCGGCGGTGGTGCCAGCACCTTCTTCTATGAAGTGGCTGCCAACTTCCTCGGCAAGAAAGCCGGTTACATCAACACCGGTGTATGGTCGAAGAAAGCCATCAAAGAGGCAAAGCGTTATGGCGAGGTTGAGGTTCTGGCTTCTTCGGAAGACAAGAACTTCTCGTACATTCCCAAAGGCGTGGAGATCCCGACCGATCTGGATTACCTCCACATCACCTCGAACAACACCATCTACGGTACCGAGTATCACGAAGATCTCGACTCGCCGGTACCTCTGGTAGCCGATATGTCGTCCGACATTCTGTCGCACGAGTTCGACATCACCAAGTATGCCATGGTATATGGTGGTGCCCAGAAGAACCTCGCTCCCGCAGGTGTCGCTTTCGCAATCATCCGCGAGGACTTCCTTGAGAAACAGGTTCGTGATCTCCCGACCATGATGAGTTTCAAGACGCACGTCGAGAAGAACTCCATGTACAACACTCCTCCGGTATTCCCCATCTACGTTCTGGGCGAAACCCTGAAGTGGCTCAAGGAGATCGGCGGTGTTAAGGAGATCGAGCGTCGCAACAAGGAGAAAGCCGCTCTGCTGTACGACGAAATCGACCGCAACTCGCTGTTCCGCGGTACCGTCGAGAAGGAGGATCGTTCGTTGATGAACATCTGCTTCGTAATGACCGAGGGTCACGAGGATCTGGCCGACGAATTTTTCAAGTTCGCAACCGAACGCGGTATGGTCGGCATCAAGGGTCACCGTCTGGTCGGCGGCTTCCGTGCTTCCTGCTACAACGCACTTCCCAAGGAGAGCGTAGAGGCATTGGTTAAATGTATGCAGGATTTCGAGCAACTCCACAAATAATCTGGGTCATCCAGACATTTTATCATCAGCCAACCATCGAGAAGCAATTCCCGATGGTTGGTCGGTGAATAAGCAAAACCACATAAGAAGAACCTAAAACCTAAAAACCGAATATGAAAGTATTAGTTGCTACCGAGAAACCTTTTGCAAAAGAGGCTGTTGATGGTATCCGTAAAATCGTTGAGGAAGGCGGTCACGAACTCGCCCTGCTCGAAAAATATACAGACAAAGCCGAGTTGCTGGCAGCCGTTGCCGACGTTCACGCACTGATCATCCGTAGCGATAAGGTTACGGCCGACGTCATCGCCGCAGCCAAGAACCTGAAGATCGTCGTACGTGCAGGTGCAGGTTACGACAACGTGGATCTGGCCGCCGCTTCGGAGCGTGGCATCGTCGTGATGAACACTCCGGGTCAGAACTCGAACGCTGTTGCCGAGTTGGCTCTCGCCATGATGATCTACATGTCGCGTAACTGCTTCACTCCGGGCAAGGGTCAGGAGTTGCAAGGCAAGACTCTGGGTCTGATGGCTTACGGCCACATTGGCAAACTCGTAGGTCAGAAAGCACAGGCTTTGGGCATGAAAGTCATTGTTTACGCTCGTCACAAGGACGCCGCCACGCTGGCTGCCGACGGTTGCGAGAAAGTCGAGACCGTTGCCGAGTTGTTCAAACGCTCGAACTATCTGTCGCTGCACATTCCTGCAACGGCCGATACGAAGGGTTCGATCAACTACGAGTTGATCTCTTCGATGCCGAAGGGTGCCATTCTGGTGAACACGGCTCGTAAGGAGGTTATCTGCGAGGAGGGTCTGGAGAAGGCTTTCACCGAGCGTGAGGATCTGAAATACATCACCGATATTGCTGCTGTAAATCAGGCTGCATGGAACGAGAAGTTCGGCAACCGTGTATTCGCAACACCCAAAAAGCAGGGTGCCGAGACCGGTGAAGCGAACGTCAATGCAGGTTTGGCCGCAGCACGCCAAATCGTCGGCTATCTGAACAACGGAGACACGACGTTTCAGGTAAACAAATAATATAAAAGTCGCGGAAAAAGGGCGGAAACTTTTTTGAGGTCATTCCGCCCTTTTGTCCCCCGACATATTTTCCAAACATAAATATATAATTCGCCATGGTAAGAATTAAACCTTTCTGCGGTATTCGTCCGCCGAAAGAATATGCTGCAGAAGTAGCATCGCGTCCCTATGACGTTTTGAACTCGGAAGAAGCAAAAAAAGAAGCAACTGAGCGTTCTTTGTTACATATCATCAAACCCGAAATTGATTTCACGCCTATCGCCGACGAACACTCGCCTGAGGTTTACGAGAAGGCTGTCGAGAATTTCAAGCGTTGGAGAAAAGAGGGTTGGTTGCAGCAGGACGACCAAGAGTGCTACTACATCTATGCACAGACGATGGACGGTCGCACACAGTATGGTCTGACGATGTGCTGCCACTTCGAGGATTACCTGTCGGGTGCCATCAAGAAACACGAACTGACCCGCGTTGAGAAGGAGAACGACCGTATGAAGCACGTTCGCAACCAGCAGGCCAACATCGAGCCCGTATTCTTCGCTTACCCCGACAACGACGAGATCAACGCCATCGTTGCAAAGTTTGTCAAGGAGCACAAGCCCGAATACGATTTCACGGCAGAGGACGGTTTCGGTCACCAGTTGTGGGTGATCAAGGATAAGGCCATCAACGACCGTATCACCGAGATCTTCGCAGGCATTCCCGCCCTGTATGTTGCCGACGGTCACCACCGTACGGCTGCCGCAGCCCGCGTAGGTGCCGAGTGCAAGGCCAACAACCCGCACCACACCGGCAACGAGGAATACTGCTACTTCCTTGCAGTAACCTTCCCCGCAAGCCAGTTGCGCATCATCGACTACAACCGCGTACTGCGTGATCTGAACGATCTGACTCCCGCACAGGTTGTCGAGAAGTTGAAGGAGCATTTCGATGTAGAGGATAAGGGTACGGAGGAATACCGCCCCAACAAACTTCACAACTTCAGCATGTACCTTGAGGGTCACTGGTGGAGTCTGACCGCAAAAGCCGGCACATACAACGACCAAGATCCGATCGGTGTTCTGGATGTTACGGTATTGTCGAACCTCGTACTGGATCAGATCTTCGACATCAAAGATCTGCGTACCTCGAACCGTATCGACTTTGTCGGCGGTATCCGCGGTCTGGGCGAGTTGAAACGCCGTGTCGATAGCGGTGAGATGAAGGTTGCCTTCGCACTCTATCCCGTTTCGATGCAGCAGTTGATCAACATCGCCGATTCGGGTTGCATCATGCCTCCCAAGACCACTTGGTTTGAGCCGAAACTGCGTTCGGGTGTGGTAATCCACTCATTCGAGAAATAAGCGAATCGTCAATAGATTCGTCACGGGCGGAAATCCTTCGGGGATTTCCGCCTTTTTTGTGCATGGAAAGACAGGTGCCGCTTTTCTCTGCGTGGAATTTCGCCAGACACAGACTCTTGTGCCTGTCCTATTCGCTCCCGCAAATATCCGTCCGCCTCACCGGGACGGTTTTTCCTGTCTTCCCGCAAAAGGAACGCCCCGCGTCCTCTTCTATTACTCCGATTCTCCGAGCCGCATTTCTCTCAAAAATCGCTCCGTCTCCCTGTAAATTCTTTTCTCACCGACATTCTTCTCCGCTCTTTTTTCCCAAAAATCCCGTTCTCTTCCGTTGTAAAAATTTTTCTCCTCAAAAAATACATCCCGCTTTTTCTTCTCCGCCAATAACTCCTTTTCCGCCTTTTTTCGCAGGACAACACCTGCATATATTAAATGACTTGCAAATATTTCCATATCAAAAGATGGCGGCTTTGGATTTTTTCTTTTCCATTTCCACGTTTTTTTTCGTATTTTTGTCAGGAATACACACACTAATCAACGATATTATGGCTAAAATCAAAGGAACAATCGTTATCGACAGAGAACGGTGCAAAGGCTGTGGTGTTTGCATTGCCTCTTGTCCCTGCGATGTACTCTCCCTCTCTTCTGAGGTGAACAGCAAGGGATACCCCGTAGCCCAAATGGCCAATCCGGATGCCTGCATCGGTTGTGCTTCATGCGCAGTCATCTGTCCGGACAGTGTTATCACGGTTTATCGTCAAAAAATCAACTAAGCCATGGAAGAAAAAGAAGTCAGACTGATGAAAGGCAACGAAGTGATTGCTTATGCGGCAATCCGCTACGGTTGCGACGGATATTTCGGCTACCCCATCACGCCTCAATCCGAAGTCATGGAGACCCTCATGGAACTCAAACCTTGGGAAACAACCGGTATGGTCGTACTCCAAGCCGAGTCGGAGATTTCGTCAATCAATATGGTTTACGGCGGTGCCGCCGCAGGCAAACGGGTCATGACCTCATCGTCAAGCCCCGGCATCTCGCTCATGTCCGAAGGACTGAGTTATATTGCGGGCGCGGAACTCCCCTGTCTGATAATCAACTGCCAGCGCGGCGGGCCGGGACTGGGTACGATCCAGCCTTCGCAGGGCGACTATTTTCAGGCTTGCAAGGGTGGCGGTCACGGCGACTATCATCTGATCATCCTCGCTCCGAACTCCGTACAGGAGATGCACGACCATGTGGCCGTAGCATTCGATCTTGCCTTCAAATACCGCAACCCTGCAATGATCCTTGCCGACGGCGTGATCGGTCAGATGATGGAAAAGGTGGTGCTTTCTCCGCAGCGTCCGCGCCTTACCGACAAGGAGGTACGCGAGCGTTACGGCAGTTGGGCTGCCATCGGCAAACCCGCCTCGCGCGAACGCAACATCGTCACCTCGCTGGAGTTGCAATCCGAAAAGATGGAGATCAAAAACAAGGATCTTCAAGCCAAATACAAGGCCATGGAGCAGGAAGTGATGTACGAGGAGATCGAATGTGACGATGCGGAATATGTGATCGTGGCATTCGGTTCGTCGGCACGTATCTGCTCGGCAACGGTCGAAATGGCGCGTCAGGAGGGACTCAAGGTCGGCCTTTTGCGCCCAATCACCCTTTACCCCTTCCCCTCGAAACCGCTGGCGGCATTGGCCGAGCGCGGTGTCAAGGGATTCCTTTCGGCCGAATTGAATGCCGGCCAGATGGTCGAGGATGTCCGTCTTGCGGTGAACGGCAAGGCTCCCGTGGAGCATTACGGCCGTCAGGGCGGTATGATCTTCAACCCCGATGAAGTGCTCGCCGCACTGAAGGAAAAATTCATCCACAAAAACTAAAGACTATGGCAGAGGTTGAAATAAAAAAGGAGAATCTGGTTTACGCGAAACCGAGACTCATGTTGGACAATATCATGCACTACTGCCCCGGTTGTAGTCACGGCACGGTTCACAAACTCGTTGCCGAAGTGATCGACGAATTGGGACTGGCGGAAAAGGCCGTGGGCATTTCGCCCGTGGGTTGCTCCGTATTTGCCTACAATTACATCGACATCGACTGGGTGGAGGCCGCCCACGGACGTGCACTGGCCATTGCATCGGCCATGAAGCGTCTGATGCCCGACAAGATGATCTTCACCTATCAGGGTGACGGTGACCTTTCGGCCATCGGTACCGCCGAGTCGATCCACGCCGCCGCACGCGGTGAGAATGTCGTGACGATCTACATCAACAACGCCATTTACGGCATGACGGGCGGACAGATGGCACCGACCACTCTCTTGGGTATGAAGACCGCCACCACGCCCTACGGCCGTGACCCGCGTCTGAACGGTTACCCCTACAAGATTGCCGAGATGATGGCACATCTGGACGGCGCAACCTACATCACGCGTCAGAGCGTCCACACCCCCGCCAACGTCCGCAAATGCAAGAACGCCATCAAAAAAGCGTTTCAGCGTTCGATGGAGGGTAAGGGATTCTCGCTTGTGGAGGTTGTTTCGACCTGCAACAGCGGTTGGAAAATGACGCCCGTCGCCGCCAACAAATGGCTTGAGGAGAACATGCTCCCGTTCTATCCGCTGGGAGACATCAAAGAAGTAAAATAGGAGGACATTATTATGAAAGAAACATTGATCATTGCGGGATTCGGAGGACAAGGAGTCCTCTCGATGGGTAAGATATTGGCTTACTCAGGTGTCATGCAGGACTACGAAGTGACGTGGATGCCCTCCTACGGCCCCGAAATGCGTGGCGGTACGGCCAACGTGACGGTAATCCTGTCCGACAAAAAGATCTCTTCGCCGATCGCCCACGAATTTGACACGGCGATCATCCTCAACCAGCAGTCGATGGAGAAATTCGAGCCGCTGGTCAAGGTCGGCGGGACGCTCATCTACGATACGAACGGCATCACGCGCCATCCCGTGCGCAAGGACATCTCAATTTATGCCATTGATGCCACGGCCGAGGCGGCTCGTCTGGGTCAGGCCAAGATGTTCAACACGATGATCCTCGGCGGCTACCTCAAGGTGCGCCCCGTGGTAAGTCCGGAGCATGTGATGGTCGGACTGAAGAAGTCGCTTCCCGAACGTGCGTGGAAACTGCTTCCGCAGAACGAAGAGGCGATTCGCCACGGTGCGGAGATCATCCGCGAGGTGAAACTTTAACGATAAAGCAAAGGAGGCCTTCCAACAGACCGATCCGAAGTGGGATAACTTTCGGGGCATTGCGTGAAGTTGCCGGAGGAGGCATCCCAAATCAAGGTACAATAAACGGCAGATAATGGGAAAAAAATTAATTTTCACAAAGAAATTACACGTATATTAAAATTTTTATTTACCTTGCAAAACTATATCAC
>RCNH01000358.1_pt1 | contig 19698 bp, 17 predicted proteins | sample 2041161 | NCBI WGS metagenome assembly RCNH01 (sample SAMN09708215, study PRJNA481090) | Feces metagenome, whole genome shotgun sequencing project. | biome: feces | host: Leptonychotes weddellii | place: Antarctica: Sion Island | collected 2010-03-01 | reverse complement strand
GATCAAAATCGAGATGACCGAGGCCAAAACGGGACGTTCGATAAAATGTCTCAGTGTCATTGGTTACTCCTCCTTTGCTTGTGTGTTCGTATTCTCGTCAGCGGGAACCTCCGGGGCTTTCTTCGGGGTAATCGGAGTACCCTCACGCAACAGACCTACACCTTCTGCCACGATCACGTCACCTGCCGTCAAACCGTTACGCACAATAAACTCGCGGCCGTCCGACACGGGTTCCACTTCGATCAGAGCGGCAGTTGCCTTGCCGTCCTTGAGACGGTAAACGAATCGTTTGTCCTGAATCTCGAAGGTGGCATCCTGCGGAACGACAATACAGTTGTCGTGTGCGTTCGGCAGGATCACATTACCCGCACCTCCGCTGTGCAACAAACCGCCCTTATTGGGGAAAGTGGCACGCAGCGACACGCTACCCGTACGCGGGTCGATCACACCGCTGATGGTCTCGATGCGCCCCTTGTCGGCGTAAAGCGAACCGTCGTTGAGTTGGAGCGACACTTCGGGCATTTCTTTCAGAGCCTTGTCAATCGAGCCGTAACTGCGGGTCAGTTCCAAAAGACGGCGTTCGCTCAGCGAGAAGTAAACATACATCTCCGAATTATCCGACACGGTGGTCAGCGGCTGACGGATCGTCGGACCGACCAACGCACCTACGCGGAACGGCAACACGCCGACCACACCCCCCGAAGGTGACTTGACCATCGTGTAAGAAAGGTTGTTCGCCGCATTGACTCTCTGTGCCTCGGCCTGAGACAACTGGGCTTTGGCAGTCAAAAGATTATTCCGTGCGGTCGATAATTCAAATTCCGAAATCACCTCTTCGGCGAAAAGTTCCTTTTTGCTTTCATATACGAGTTCGGCAGTGGCGACACCTGCCTTGGTAGCCTCGACATTGGCTTCTGCGGTCTGCAAAGCGGCCTTATACGGAACTTGATCTATGATGAACAATGTCTGTCCTTTTTCGACACGCTGCCCCTCGGTAACACACAAACGGGAAATCGTTCCGGATACTTGCGGATAAATTTCAATGTCCTGACGACCGCGGATCGAAGCCGAATAGACCGAAGGGATCGTACGATCAGTCGTTTCGACGGTCAGCACCGCATATTCAGCAGACGCTTTTACGCCTTCTGTGTGGCCACACGAAATTGCAGCCAAACAACAAGCCAGAATTGTTGTCTTTACAAATTGATGTCTCATAAATTGTGGGATTATTGTCTTATCTTTTTTCATTGGCACAAAATTACCTTTTCACAGTCGGTTTAATCCTATTATATTACGACCATTAATGTTCATTTTCGGAACATGGTATTTTTTATTTTCTAAAATAGATATTACATTTGCTTGATTTTGTTCAAAAAACGATAATGATATGAATGCAGTCAATCCAATCGTAACATCACAAAACGAGCAGTTCGTTGTGGGTGACTCGGATCTTGCTTTTTACGACAATGTGGCCACACGTTGCGAAAGTGGCATTATCTTATTTTGCAGGGAAGGCGAAGCCATGGCAACAGTCAATCAATGCCAGCAGCCCATCGTGAAAAATTCTCTGGTTCTGATCCTGCCCGGATCGGTCTTCATGCTGACCAACCGATCGAAAAATTTCCGTGTTTCCTATTTTGCCTACTCACGCGATCTGTTGGCCGAAGCAAGCCGCCGCATGGATCCCGCTTTTTTCCGTTCGCTGGTCGTGCAACCGATTTTCTACCCTCCTCAAAGAGTGATCAAGGGTGCCGAGATTTGGTTTCAGGTGGTGGAACTCACCTATCGCGATCGCCGGAATGCGTTCCGAAACATCATCATCAAGAACCGAATCCACAACATCCTTCTGGAGATCTACGACAAAATGCAGCGTTTCGGATTCTACAAGGACAAAACGCAGGCCTCTTCTCGCAAGATCGATTTTTTCAACCGCTTCATGGAACTGGTGCACAAACATTGTTTCTGCGAGCGAGAGGTATCGTTCTATGCCGACCAACTCTGCATTTCGACACGTTACCTTTCGACGATCGTACACAACGTCATCCACAATTCAGCCAAGGAATACATCGACCGCTCGGTGATCGCCGAGATCAAGATCCTGCTCCAATCGACCGATCTTTCGGTGCAGGAAATCGCCTTCAAACTTCACTTTCCCGACCAATCCTATTTGGGGCGTTACTTCAAGAAACACACGGGAATGTCCCCTTCGGAGTATCGGAATAAAATCAAATAAAACGGATACGGACAAAATCGTTACGCACCATTCTAATCAGCGGCTTCAGGTGATTCCGACAGGTTTTCAACCAAACTCCGTATCCGCTGCACGACTTATGTTCCCCGTGCGCATAAAAAAAATCCCCAAACCCTCCTTTCGGGAAGATTTCGGGATCATTATTTATTTAAGAATCAGCCTTAGAACTGCATCTTCACGCCCATCGTGAAACCCGCATCACTCATCCGATAGCACGGCAGGCGGTAGAGTTTCGCATCCGCCAGATTGAAGCCCTCGGCAAAGAGTCGGATGCTCGCCGAGAATTTCCACTCGAACAACAGGCGCACATCGACTGCCAGAGGTGCCGTAAAGCGTTCGCTGACCTCCGACTCTTCGACATGGACCTCGCCGTCGAGACCCATCGTACCGTTGTAACGCACCGTCCACCAACGTTTGCTCTCCACATCGGCCGATGCTCCGAACTTAAACTTCTCATGATCGTATTCCACCGAGAAATTACCCCTGTAATCGGGTTTGCCCAATCCGAAAATCGTGTCGTTCTCGTAGTGGCTGGCGTGGAATCCGAGGTTGAAACTCAATGCGCCGATCGGTCGCATCTTCAACTCGGCATTGAACGACCATTCGGTGATGTCGTGAGCGCGCGAAGGCATCAGGGCGAACATCGCCCCCGACAATGTCTCGACCGAACTTCCCGTATGCACATGCACGCCATACCAACTCAGATGGTCGTTCAGACGCGACAAACCGCCATAAATACGGTATGTGAATTTATTGTGCCACAGGCTGCCACCGATACCGAAACGGAGGTTTCCGACCACCGACTTCTCCTCCTCCCAAGTACCGGGTACGAGAAACGGATTCTCCTCCGAAAGCGATCGGTAATCGTTGTTGTGCAACGCGGCGTCCAACTCGACAAACGGCACAAAGTGCTGCATCCCGAAATTCCACGACGATCGCGCATAGGGCAACACATACCATTCGCTGCCGCCGTGTACAATCTTCGAGAAACAGACATCGGCACCAGCCTCGATCTGCCATACGGGACGCGTGACACCATAGCGTGCACCGACACGAACAAGGTGTTCTGTATGATCCGAAAGCCTCTTATACCCCTTGAGCATCTCATAACCCGCATTGAATGCCAACGTATGGCGTTTGAATTTACGGGCGATTCTCAGATCGACATTGAGGTTCATCTGACGCGCCTTATTCGTATAGTTCACCCACTCGGAATGATCGAAGAAATAACCTCCGCGTACCGTCAGATCGAAATTCGTACGGTTCAAATCCTGAAAATCGTCACCAAAACGTAACACAAGATCCGCCGCGCTGAAATCGGCCATCGAACCGGGGATGCGTCCGTATTCCGATCCCATCTCCCCCTTTTCGACAAATGCTCCGTAACGGTGATTCATGCGGTTTTCGTAGCGCAGATCGCCCTCCAGCACATAGCGGCCTAAATATTTTCCCGCTGCTACACCGCCGCGGTTGAACATTTCGGTCGAATTGTTTTTCACGCCGAAATCGTTGCGGATCTTATCATAACGCCCTTCATGATTCATATACCCCACCACATAACCTGTACCCGGATTCTGCGATGCGATGTAGAAATCCAGCACCGAATTTAAGGGATAACCCGCCCCCGCTTTCAGATAGATGGTCTGCGGGCGGTTAAACTCCCAGTAAGTCACCGTGGCCGGTCTGATGGGAGTCATTTCAAAACGGGTCTGCAACGACAGGGGCATAATCGTATAGTCGATCTGCGGATGCAGTCGCGCGGTATCGGTCATATTCGGGACAATCGCCAACTTGTCGGCATGTTCCACCTTCGGGGTATAGGTTTTGGTCACCTCGACCTTCTTCTCCAGACTCTTGTCGGTTTGCGCCCACACCATACCGGGTAACGCAACCGCCAAAGCCGCCATAAATATCGTTCGTTTCATCATTTCAAGTTTCTAATTCGTTTGGTAGCCTCTTCGACAATGCCGTCGTCAGTCGGCGTATAGCCGTCCGCCACACTCTGCCATGTGGCACGCGCCTGAAACTGATCGCCGTTGTGCAGGTAAATATCACCCAAGAGGATGTAGGATTTTGCCAGCCAGTAGGCCTTGGGCTTGTGTTCCGAATAGCGGAATACCTCCTTCTCGGCCTTTGCCAAATCGCCCTTCACGAAGAGTTCTTCGATCAGATAGAAACCTGCCGCCGATCCTTCGTCGGTCTGAAGCGAAGAGGCCAACTCCTTATAAAGGGGTACTGCCTTGTCGCGGTGTCCCGTTGTGCGGAGTTGCTCGGCAAGGGCAAAAGTAGCCTCACGGCGTGCTGTCGCTCCTGCATCGGATACCCCGCGCACATCCTCTGCCATCTGGCGGATCTTGTCGGCATCGTGCAGCGCAACCGTGGCACGGACATAACCCGTCATCGCCGCCTCGCGTTTTTGACGGCCGGAAGTTGCCGTGTAGAATTTGCGGTATGCCGTGGCGGCCTCCGCGTAACGCTTATCCTCGAAAGTCATCGTCGAAAGACGCTCCAAAGCCGTTTCCATATAGGGATTACCCTGCTTTTCGGAGAGTTCGGTCAGCGTCTCGATGGCAGGTTCGCGCTCACCGAGTTTTAAGTAGCAATCACTCAAATAATAGAGCGCATCGCTCGTATAGTAACCTTTGGGGTAACTCGTCAGGTAACTGCGCAACGACTTGGAAGCCGTCTCGTGCTGTCCTTTGAGGTAGATTTTCTGCGCCGCCACAAACGACAACGAATCGCGCGACACCTGCGTCAGATCGCCCTCCATACCCATTTTATGTGCATAATCGAAATATCCGTCCACATCGCCCTCGGCAACATAGATCTCACGGATGCCCTGCATGGCATTGCGTGCATTGGCCGATTGGGGGGCTTCGGCAATCGTCCGCTTGTAATACTCCAACGCCTTTTGTCGATTACCGAGGTTCAAGTATGCCAAACCTAAATCCGACAGTGCATCGCCCCGAAGCGACGACGAAGGATAACGCTCCAAGAACCGCTCCAGTTCGTGAACTCCTTCCGAATAGCGTTCGCCAAGGATCGATCCGTGACCGAGTTCATAGGCCGAGCGTTCGGCAAAATCACCGCTGCCGCTGCGTGCAATCTGCTTCAGAACATATTGGCGATCTTTCTCGCGTCCCATCAGACCGAAGGTCATCGCACGTTTGTAAGTGGCATAATCGCCCTCGCGGCCTCCGATCCTCACGGCCGATTCATAGTGTTTCAGTGCCTCGTCATAACGATGGTTCGAGGCGGAAATATCGCCCAGTCGGTTGTACGCATCCGCACGATAACGATCGCGGGCAGAATGGTTTTGCAGGAAGCGGTTGAAGTTGGAAGTTGCCTTCGACAACTCACCGCCATTGAACGCGCAATAACCCAAATTATACCACGCATAGCCGTATTCGGCCTCGGTGCGCGGTGCCTGACGCAGGAACGTGTCGAACTTGACGGCCGCCACCGTATAATCACCCTTCGAGAAGGCGATCTCACCCTGCCAGAAGGTATTCAGTGCCGAATATTTGGGGCTGACTCCCACACGCGCCGATTCGTTGAGAAATTCGCGTGCGGCATTCACATCACCGTTTTTGTACGCCTCCAAACCGCGGAAATAAGCGATCTTCTGCAAGGCGGTCATCACATCGGGATCATCCGTCGGCATGGATTTGATGGCACGGTAGGCCGTATCGTAATCCTGCGAATTGTAGTAGGCGGCAATGAGCAGCGTGCGCACCTCGTTCAGTCGCTTCGATTCGGGATAAGTCGTGATATAGCGTTGCAGGACGTTGATTGCCCCGTTGAAAGCACCGCCTCCCAACTCATACTGCAATTTGGCGTAGTTGAACAGTGCATCCTCCGCAATTTCGCGATCGAGACTCTCGTCGGCAGCCATTGCAAACGACTGCATGGCGGCCTGTTTGTCGCCCTGCCTCAAATAACAGTCGGCCAAATGAAACGAAGCATTCTGCGTCAGCGCATCCTTCGCGCCACATGCTTTTCGCAGGTATTCCGCAGCCTCGTTGTACTGCGTCAGGCGGTACAGCGAAAAGCCTTTCAGATAGCATGATTCACGGTCTTCCTTACCGCCCGCCGTCGTGTAGGCATTCATGTGGGTGAGCGTCTCGTTGTAGTTGTCCATACGGAACCACGCCTCCGCCACGACGCGCTCGATCTCGGCACGGCGTTCGGGTACAGCCTTCCGAACCAATCTGTCGCCGTTCTCGGTCACATAGGCATAATTACCCTCCTGAAATTCGATCTGAAGCAGGAAGTACGGCACGACATCGCCATAACTCTCGCTACGGCGCAATGAATTGAAACCTTGTTTGGCAAGCGCAAAATCTCCGCGCTGATAGCAGATATACGACTTGTAATACGTCGCATGATCGGCATATTCGCTCTTCGGACTGATGCGGTCGTAGCAGGCAAATGCCCTGTCGTAATTCCCCTTCGAGAACTCGACATACCCCATACGCAGGTTGTACTGCTCTTTTCGGGAGGCATTCAGCGAACCATAATCCACCTTATTGAAAAACTCCGCCGCACGTTGCATATCGCCATTGGCACAATAGTACGATGCCAGCGAGAAATCGACATCATCCGTATAGACCGATCCCGGATAACGATCTTTGAAATCGAGCAACGCCACGACGGCATCGCCGTTACCCAATTCGACGGCACACGCCGCCAAGAAATAATCGACCTGTTGTCTTAAATCCCGATCGGCAGCCGACAATTCGCGCCGTGCCGTTTGAAATTCGTGTCGGGCATCCGCCCAACGCCCCAATTCGAAAAGTTCACAACCGCGTGTGATCATTTTTTTCGTTTGCGGGGCTGTATTTTGCGCTGCAAGAGACAGGCTCATCGCCAGCGCAAGAGTGAGGAATAAGATTCTTTTTTTTCGCATAAGAAAAATTCTTGCCATTATGCAAATATACGGATTTTATGCAAATTTCATACGCTCAAAATCATTTTACTCCTAAAAATAAAAACGGATGACACCCCCAGAAGGGAAATCATCCGTCAAATTCTTTTTCGGTTCTGTTTCAGAACGCCACGTCGCGACAATTCATCTTGGCCGAGATCGTGCCGTCATCCAATACCACCACGCCGTTACGTGCACGCAGCATCGTCTTCATGGTCGTGGCGTCGATATTGTAGCACGGCATCTCGCCCGCTCCGAAATCGCAATGCGAGTGGTCGTACATCGGCGTAGGCGTCAGGCAGACCACACGTGCATCCTCCCCGGCGGCATGTTTGACAAGATCCTGCAAACGCTTGAGGCATTTTGTGGGAATATCGCTCAAATCCGTAATACAGATCATATACAGACGACCGGGTGTGGTGATCACCTCCTCGGTAATATCGCCCGACGGATCGCGCAGGGCAAATTCGCTGACAAGCGGACGGATCGAAGGCTCATCGCTTGTCGTACGCGTATCGACCCACTCCCACTTTTCGGCATCCTGCCATTCGGGATCATCCAACTGAAATTCGCGGATCTCGCCCGTTGCGATATTGCGGTAAACCAAGATCGTTTCGGTTTCGGCTTCTTCTTTCTCGGTTTGCGATGCGTGCATCGCCTCGCGGATATTCACCCCGATACGATACGGCAGGAAATCGATCAACGGCAAATGAATATAGCAATAATAGCCGACATACATAGCCACCGTAAAGAAAAGCACCGTAAGTGCCAACTCCAACGGCTTGAATGCGAAGATCTTATCGGGACGATAACGCCACCAGATCACCACTGCCATCGGCAACAGCACCAGATTCTTGAAGAAAGTCGCCCACGGCGAGAGTTTCAACGCCTCGCCGAAGCATCCGCAATCCTCCACCGGGATCAGCGTGGCACTGAGCAGGGTGAGGATCGTGAAAAAACACATCGAAACAAGAGCGAAAATCGAAATCAAACGAATCCGAACCTTGAAGAGCAACATAAGTCCCATCATCAACTCCGCACCGCACAACCAAATCGAAAAGGTCATGGCGGCAGGATCCAGAAAATCCAGCCCGTAAATCGAAAGATATTCGCTGACTTTCAGCGATGTCCCCCACGGGTCGATGACTTTCGAGAAGCCCGACACCACAAAGGTCAATGCAAACAGCACGCGACACACACGTGCCACCATTCTGAACAATCGGCGGTTTTTCATCGGCGGTTGATTGTTTCGATCTCTCGGCGAATCTTATCAAAAACAGCCTGCGGGGTCTCCATCTCGCCCGTCGGCATTCTGCAATCAACCACCCGAAGCGAGGGATCGGTTTCTGCGGCCGTCAGGAATACATGGCGCACCTGCTCCTGCAACGCGAGCGAATCCTCGTGAATGTCGTGTCCGCCCTTCAGATAGGCACGGTTATCCCCTTCGCGCTGCTCCTTCAACTTGCGTCGGGTAAACGAAAACGGCACATCCAGAAATAACGACACATCGGGTCGGGGCAGGCTGTTATGGCCAAATTCCAAGTCGAGAATCCACCGGCACAACTTCTTCCGCTCCTCATCGGTCTTGAGTTTGGCGCACTGATAAGCGATGTTCGAATACACATAACGATCCAGCACGACAGCCCGTCCCTCCGAAAGCCACTCACGGATCTGAGGTGCCGCATCGGCACGGTCACCCGCAAAAAGCAGGGTCACCAAATAGGGATCAACCTCGTCGGCCCGACCAAACTCCCCTCGCAGGAAACGGGCAATCTGCTCTCCGTAAATCGGCGCATCGAATCTCGGAAAATGAATGTATTCCGTTTCGATGCCCCGAAGGCGGAAATATTCGCGCAACAAATTAATCTGTGTCGATTTTCCCGCGCCATCCAATCCTTCAAGTACGACAAACATATATTATCAAGTATATTTTCGGTTTCTTAATTATCGGAGCATCCCGACGGCACGCTTCACGCCGGCGACAAGTCGCTCCACCTCTTCGGCAGTGTTATACAGGGCAAACGATGCACGACACATACCCGGCACGCCGAAATGCGTCATGACGGGTTCGGCGCAGTGCATACCCGTACGGATTGCAACGCCCAACTTATCGAGGATCATACCCATATCCGAGGCGTGTATCCCATCGACATTGAACGAGATGATGGCACACTTGTCGGCTGTATTTCCGTAGATGCGCATTCCGTCGATCTTCATCATCTCGTCGGTGGCATAACGCACCAATTCGTGCTCATGCTCCTCGACAGCCTTCAGATCCAGACCGCGCAGGAATTTTACGGCTTCGCCCAATCCGATGCCGCCGACAAAGTTCGATGTTCCCGCCTCGAATTTCAACGGAATCGGGGCATAGGTCGTCTTCTCAAACGAAACGCGATCAACCATATCTCCACCTCCCATAAACGGAGGCATTGCTTCAAGCAGAACTCGTTTACCATAAAGTACGCCGACACCCGTCGGAGCATAGAGTTTATGTCCCGAAAATGCGTAGAAGTCGCAATCCAAAGCCTGCACATCGACACCTCCGTGTACCACGCCCTGACATCCGTCCACCACGGCAATTGCACCGACCGCATGTGCGGCACGGATCACCTGTTCCAGATCGGGACGGGTTCCAAGCGTATTGGAAGCCTGCGTAACGGCCACCACCTTGGTATTCGAGTCGATGAGTTGCGGAAGGCGATCCAGACACAATGCACCCTCGTCATTAAACGGCAGGACGCGGATCTCGGCACCCGTGCGCTCGGACACAAACTGCCAAGGCACAATGTTCGAGTGGTGTTCCATCTCGCTGATCACGATATTGTCACCCGCATGCACGAAACGACTGCCCCATGCCTGTGCGACGGTGTTGAGCGATGCGGTGGCACCTGCCGTAAAGACGACCTCTTCCTTCTCGCGGGCATTGATAAAACGGGCAATCTCCCCGCGCGATGCTTCATACCACTCGGTACACTCTTCCGAAAGGTAGTGCAGACCGCGATGAACATTGCTGTTCAGTTCGGAATAGACCTTATTGACGGTCTCCAAAACCACGCGCGGTTTTTGAGCCGTCGCACCGTTGTCCAAGTAAGTCAGCGGTTTGGAATAGACCGTACGCTGAAGAATCGGGAACTCCTTGCGTATCTCTTCGACTTGAAACATAATTTACTGTAATTGTTGCATTTTGTTGCTGATCAACTCCATCAGAGGTTCGTGCAATTCCTCGATGCCGCAACGACGCACCACATCCGAAGCAAAACCCTCGATCTGAAGTGCCCGTGCCTGCATCTCGCTCAAACCGCGCTGACGCATGTAAAGAATCGCCTCGTTGTCCATCTGTCCGACCGTCGCGCCGTGCGTACACTTCACATCATCGGCATAGATTTCCAACTGAGGTTTGGTATTGATCTGAGCCGATTCGCTCAACAGGATATTACGGCTCTGTTGCCGGGCATCGGTGCGCTGGGCATCGGGAGCCACATAAACCAGACCGTAAAAACGTCCTTTTGCCTCATCCGAAGCCACGCCCTTGATGCACGAATCACTCGTACAGTCGGGTATCATGTGGCGCGTATGGAGGTTCAACGAGAAGTGCTCTTCGCCACCGATGATAAACAATCCGTGGAGCGTATTGGAGGCATGTGGTTCGTTGAAGTTTATGCGAAAATCGCACTCCGAACCCGTCAGTGCAAAACCCGTCACACGACATTCCGAACCTTGCATCTGGTCGATCTCCGCATCGAGTTTCACCTCTCCCAAGAAAAGTTCCGTAAATTCGAGATGCGCAGCACGACCGACATTTACCCTTAGTCGGCATTCCGAAGGACGAGTGTGCAGCACCACGACACGCGCCGATGCCCCGTCTCTGAGTTCGATGTCAAGATTTTCGGGGTCAATCGCCACACAGGGTTTCTCCGTAAGACCCGTAACCGACAATGTGCCGTCGTTGATCCGAGAAAAACCTCCGATGATTTCTTGCAGTGCTTTCATTAGTCCTGATATTGATTGATGAGCCAGTCATAGCCCTCTTTTTCGAGTTTTAAAGCAAGGGTTTTGTCGCCCGTGTAGATGATACGCCCCTTGTAAAGTACATGCACTACATCGGGTACAATGTAATCCAACAGACGTTGATAGTGCGTAATGACCACCGTGGCGTTGTCCTTGGTGTGGAGTTTCGTGACACCCGTGGCAACGATGCGCAGGGCATCAATATCCAAACCCGAATCCGTCTCGTCCAGAATGGCAAGTTTCGGTTCGAGCATCGCCATCTGGAAGATCTCGTTCTTTTTCTTCTCTCCACCCGAAAAGCCCTCATTAACAGCCCTCGAAGTCAGTTTCGACGAAAGTTCCACAACCTTGCTCTTCTCCTTCATCAGGCGCAGAAATTCTCCCGCCGTCAGCGGTTCTTCGCCACGGAACTTGCGGTGCTCGTTTACGGCCAGTTTCATGAAGTTGGCCATCGTCACACCCGGAATCTCGACCGGATACTGGAATCCGAGGAACAACCCCAGACGGGCACGATCCTCGATCGACATCTCCAGCAGATTCCTGCCCATAAATTCCACTTCGCCCCCGGTGACGGTGAATTTCTCGTTACCCGCCAAAACCGACGCCAAAGTCGATTTGCCCGATCCGTTGGGACCCATGATGGCGTGTACTTCGCCCGGTTTCACCTCAAGGTTGATACCGCGGAGGATCTCCTTGCCTTCAACCGTTGCATGCAGATTTTTAACACTTAACATATCTTTCGTAATCTTTTTTCACTGTGAATAAATTCCGTTTTATCCGTTATCCGACCGATCCTTCCAGACTGACAGACAGCAGTTTCTGTGCCTCAACGGCAAATTCCATCGGCAGTTTGGCCAGCACCTCGCGGGCATAACCGTTCACGATCAGCCCCACGGCATCCTCGGTCGAAAGACCTCGCTGGTTGCAATAGAAAAGTTGGTCGTCGGAAATCTTCGATGTGGTAGCCTCATGCTCCAGAACGGCGGTACGGTTGCGGACATCGATTTCGGGGAAGGTGTGTGCACCACACTTGTCGCCTATCAGCAGCGAGTCGCACTGCGAGTAGTTACGCGCATTGTCGGCACATTTGGCCACAGACACCAGACCACGATACGAGTTCTGGCTCTTGCCGGCCGAAATACCCTTCGACACGATGCGGCTGCGGGTATTCTTGCCCACATGAATCATTTTCGTACCCGTATCAGCCTGCTGATAGTTGTTGGTGATCGCCACCGAATAGAACTCGCCCACCGAATTATCGCCCTTGAGCACGCAACTCGGATATTTCCACGTAATGGCCGATCCGGTCTCCACCTGAGTCCACGACAGACGTGCGTTTTCGTGACACATGCCTCGTTTGGTCACCAAGTTGTAGATACCGCCCTTGCCGTTCTTGTCACCCGGATACCAGTTCTGAACCGTCGAATACTTCACCTCGGCATCTTTCTCGACGATGATCTCGACGACGGCGGCATGCAACTGATTCTCGTCACGCATCGGCGCAGTACAACCCTCCAGATAACTTACATAAGCACCCTCGTCGGCCACGATCAGCGTACGCTCAAACTGCCCCGTTTCCGCAGCATTGATACGGAAGTAGGTCGAAAGTTCCATCGGACAACGGACACCCTTCGGGATATAGCAGAACGAACCGTCGGAGAACACGGCGGCGTTGAGTGCGGCATAATAGTTGTCCTTGTAGGGGACAACCGAACCCAAGTATTTTTTGATGAGGTCGGGGTGATTGCGAATCGCCTCCGAGATCGAGCAGAAGATAATACCCTTCTCGGCCAGCGTATCCTTGAAGGTGGTCTTCACCGACACGGAGTCCATGACGGCATCCACGGCGACACCCGCCAAAACCATCTGTTCCTCAAGCGGAATACCCAGTTTGTCGAACGTACGTTTCAATTCGGGATCGACTTCATCCATCGAATCGAGTTTGCGCGTCTGTTTCGGAGCGGCATAATAAATGATATCCTGATAGTTAATATCGGGGATCGTAAGGTGCCCCCACGTCGGCGGGGTCAGCGTAAGCCAGTAACGGTAGGCTTTCAGGCGACGCTCGGTCATCCATTCCGGTTCGCCCTTCTTCTCCGAGATCAGGCGGATAATCTCTTCCGAAAGTCCTTTTTGAATCTTATCGGTTTCGATATTGGTCGTAAAACCGTATTTATACTCCTGATCTTGGATGTTTTCCAGTATTTCTTTGTTGTTGTCAGCCATTTCCTTTAAAATAGTAGGCAAAGGTACAAACCTATCGGCAGAAATCAAAATTGTAGTCTATGATTTTCACCCGATACCAAACTTCGCGCCGTTTTCGCCAATTTTCCACGCAACGGGGAAAATCGTTGCATATTGACGCTCTTTTCGTATCTTTGCTTCCGTCATTTACTCCCGCCATGGAACAACAACAACACGAATTGCACATCAAAAACATGGTCTGCCCGCGCTGCATCATGTTTGTCCGAGACCTGCTCGAACGCGAAGGATTCACCCCTCTGAAAGTCGAGTTGGGGCTGGCCGTTGTCCGCGAACCCGTCACTGAAGAGCATCGTACCGCACTCAAACAAAAACTTCATGACGTGGGTTTCGAACTGCTTGACGACCAGCAACAGCGCATCGCCGACGAGATTCGCACGGCAATCATCGAACGTGTTCACTATCAGAAGGATGAAAGCGAAGAAAACCTCTCGGAATACCTTTCGGAACGACTTCGTCGCGATTACAGTGCGCTGAGCAAACTTTTCACGGAAATCAACGGCACGAGCATCGAAAAATACTACGTGGCACAACGGGTCGAGCGGGTCAAGGAACTGCTCACCTACGGCGAACTGACCGTCAGCGAAATTGCCCACAAGATGCACTATTCGAGCGTTGCCCACCTCAGTGCGCAGTTCCGCAACGTCACGGGGATCTCCCCCACGGCTTTTCGTCAGGCCAAGGAGCATCCGCTCAAGACGCTCGACGAGATTTAGGCAGAATCTTGTAAATCATATCCATAATTATGTAACACCTTCCTTCCGCACGGATCGTATCTTTGCGGTATGGAAAACAAGAAATCAAAAGTCACGACTTGCACGCTTCCCGTTGTGGGTATGGGATGTGCGGGTTGCGCCGTGCGTGTCGATAAGACACTGCACGAAGTGAAGGGAGTCCGGGAGGCAGGCGTCAATTTCGCGGCTCAGACGGCACAGATTACATTCGACAACGAATTGTGTTCGGTCGAAAAATTGAAAGCGGCAGTACAGGCCTCAGGTTACGATCTTCTGATCGAGGATCGAGACTGCGCCACAGCCACCGCCGAAAAATTGCGCAAGGAGCACTACGCACAACTCAAACGCTCGTGTCTCGGAGCATGGATTCTGGCCGTACCGATCATGGTCGGCAGCATGCTGTTCACGGACATCACCTATGTGCGTTATGCACTGTGGATCGCATCGACCATCTCGCTGTTCGTCTTCGGACGCGAATTCTTCGTCAATGCATGGCATCAGTTGCTGCACTTCAGTTTCAATATGGATTCACTGGTCGCCAACAGTACGGGTATCGCCTATCTGTTCAGCGTCTTCAACCTCTTCTTCCCCGAATTTTGGATCGGGCACGGCATCGAACCGCACCTCTATTTCGAGACGGCGAGCGGTCTGATTGCCTTCATTCTGCTGGGTCGTACGTTGGAGGCACGCGCCAAGCAACGCACCTCAACGGCCATCGAGCGTCTGATCGGTCTGAAGCCCAAGCGCGTGACGATCGTTGAAGAGCAAGGTGAACGCAAAATCCCCATTTCGCGTATCGAGCGCGGACAGATCATCGTCGTACACCCCGGAGAGCGCATCGCCGTGGACGGCACGGTCACCGAGGGTAGTTCCTATGTCGATGAAAGCATGCTGAGCGGTGAACCCGTTCCCGTATATAAGGAGGCGGGCGCAAAAGTCTTTTCGGGTACCGCCAACCGCGAGGGTGCCTTCCGTTTCCGTGCCGAGAAGGTCGGTGACGAGACGATTCTGGCGCAGATCATCCGCATGGTCGAGGAGGCACAGGGAAGCCGCGCCCCGATTCAGAACATCGTCGATAAGATTGCGGGCATCTTCGTACCGGCCATCATCTCGATAGCCATTCTGACCTTCTGTGCATGGTATTTCCTCGATCCGACAGACGGATTCTCGCACGGTCTTTCGACCATGATGACCGTTCTGGTCATCGCATGTCCGTGTGCACTGGGACTTGCCACGCCGACCGCCATCATGGTCGGTATCGGACGCGGTGCCGAGGCAGGTATTCTGATCAAAGATGCCGAAAGTCTCCAAACGGCACGCCACATCGACACGGTCGTATTGGACAAGACGGGGACGCTGACCGAAGGACATCCCGAAGTCGTCGATATGATTTGGACAAAGGGCGAACTGCACAAAGCCGTTCTTGCCGGTTTGGAGAAACTATCGGAGCATCCGCTGGCCGAGGCCGTGGTTCGTGCCTTGAAACAGGATCAGACACCGCACATCGACCACTTCATCAATATTGCGGGCGAAGGCATCCGCGGCAAGGTAGAGGGCAAAGCCTACTATGTCGGTAACGGAACAAGCCTTGAGGCGGACGACATCAAGATCTCCGACGAAATCCGTTCGGCAGCCGCACTCTGGCTCAAAGAAGCCTACACGCTGGTATGGTTTGCCGACGAGTACGAGGTTCTTGCCGTATTGGCATTGAACGACCGCTTGAAAGCCACCTCCGCCGAAGCCGTTGCCACGTTGCACAAGATGGGCATCGAGGTATGTCTGCTGACGGGTGACCATCAGGCATCGGCCGAAGCAGCCGCACGCAAAGCGGGCATCACCCGCATCAAGGCAGGAGTACAGCCGCAGGACAAAGCCGCCTACATCAAGTCGTTGCAGGCCGAAGGTCATTGCGTAGCGATGGTCGGCGACGGCATCAACGATAGTGTCGCTCTTGCCTCTGCCGATCTGAGTATTGCCATGGGTCAGGGCAGCGATATTGCCGTGGATTCAGCACAGGTGACAATCCTTTCGTCGGATCTGAAAAAGATCTCCGAGATGATCCGCCTGTCGAAAGCCACGATGCACACATTGCACCAGAACCTTTTCTGGGCATTCATCTACAACACGATCAGCATTCCGATTGCCGCAGGTGTGCTCTACCCCGTATTCGGAACGCTGCTGCCTCCGATGGTCGGAGGTGCCGCCATGGCATTCAGCAGCGTCAGTGTCGTCACCAACAGTCTGCGTCTGAAACGCGCACGACTCACCGAATAAAATTCATAAGTGTTTTTTCGAAACCGACCGCATCCCCGTTGAGCGGTCGGTTTTTTTGTACGATCGCCGAAAATGATTATCTTTACCCCCATGAAGATAACCAAAAAACAAACAATCGGCGAAAACCTGCTTTATGTGATGGTGTGGACGGCCATCATTCTGGTGCCCGTGCTCAACTCGCAGATGATGTCCGAAATGCACATCAATTTCGAGAATGTGACGATTGCATGGCGTAAGATCGCCCCCTATCTGACGATCTTTCTCGTACACAACAACATCCTTGCCCCGATGTTCATGTTGCGCCACAAATACCGCATCTACCTTATTCTGAACATAATTCTGATTGTCGGCCTCTTTTGGATGGTCGATCTTTACGAGGATCACCTTGCACTGAACACACCCGTTTCGGAAATTCCGCAGGACGGCATGCCGCACAAGGCCTCGTTCTCCGATCTGGAGATGTATTGGAACGTGATTCTCGCCTTTTTCATGATCGGCGCGAATACGGGTATCAAACTGATGTATCAGTCGATCCGCGACGAGCAGAAGATGGAGCAACTCAAACGTCAGAACCTGCAAGCCGAAATGGATTATCTGAAATATCAGATCAACCCCCATTTCTTCATGAATACGCTCAACAACATCCACGCGCTGATCGACATCGACACCGAGACGGCCAAAACGACCGTCATCGAACTTTCGAAAATGATGCGCTACGTGTTGTACGATTCGGGCAGTGAGATCATCTCGCTCAACAACGACGTCCAATTCCTGAAGAACTACATCGAATTGATGCGTATCCGCTATACCGATGCCATTGACATTCGGGTCGAGCACCCCAAAGATCTTTCGGAGCAGGTTTCCATCCCACCGCTGCTATTGATCGTCTTTGTGGAGAATGCCTTCAAACACGGCATCAGTTACAACCATTCCTCGTTCATCCACCTCAAAATCGAGGTCGAAGACGACAAGGTGATCGCCACGTTCTGCAACAGCCGTCATCCGTCCGTCAATCAGAAACCATCGGCGGGAATCGGTCTTGAAAATGTACGCAAACGTCTCGAATTGATCTACGGCACACGCAACTACACGCTCAAAATCACCGAAAAGCCCGACACATACCACGTAAAACTCATTATACCGTCACTCCATGCTTAAATGTATCGCCATCGACGACGAGCCGTTGGCTCTGCGTCAGATCAAAGCCTATATTTCCAAAATCCCCTATTTGGAACTCGTTGCCACATTCAACAACGCCATCGAGGCGCAGCAGTTCATGGCACGCCAGACGATCGACCTGATTTTCGTCGATATCAACATGCCCGATCTGAACGGTGTCGATTTCGTACGCACGCTGATCCACAAACCGATGGTTATCTTCACGACCGCTTACTCCGAGTATGCCATCGAGGGATTCAAACTCGACGCCATCGACTATCTGCTCAAGCCGTTCAGTTTTGCCGATTTCAGCCGTGCGGCCACCAAGGCCGATTCGCTCTACACGCTCAAGCAGAACCAGCGTTCGCCATCCGCCCCTCCCGTAAACGAAGCACTTCCGGAGGATTGCGAATACATCTCGGTAAAAGCCGACTACAAGGTGTCGCTCGTCAAGATCAGTACGATTGTCTATCTGGAAAGCGAGGGCGAATATGTCCGTATCCACCTCTCCGACAACACATCCATCACAACGCTTTTCCGCCTGAAAAATATGGAGGCGGCACTTCCTTCGGAGCGTTTTATGCGTGTACACCGCTCCTACATTGTCAATCTGAATTACATTAAGGCCTATGTACGCGGCCGAGTCTATTTGAGCGACACGGAATACGTCCCCATCGGAGAGATCTACAAGGAGACCTTCCAAACCTATATCGACAAAAAATTCAGGAACTTGGAATCCGAAAACAATTAGAACACCGGAAACGAATCCATACGGCGGTATTGCTCTCCGACCGTCTCGTAGCAAAAATGGCGCAGGCCGTTGGTCAGGACGATATAGCGGGCATTCAGCACCGAATTATAGCGGACAGCCTGCATGAAGGTCTGTTGCGAAATTTCCACCGAGGGGGCTTTACACTCGACAACCAACAACGGTTGTGCGTGATCGTCCACCACCACGATATCGGCACGTTGTGCCTGCCCGTTCAAGGCAACGGGATATTCCTGCACGATACGCAGAGGTGATGCCCCGCAGAACCGGCAAAGATAAGCGATGGCATGTCGGCGCACCCACTCCTCCGGAGTCAGCACCAGATACATACCCCGAAGATCGTCCCACACTTCGACTTTCGCCCCGTTTCGGCGGGCTCGGAGTTGTACGGGCGGAAAGTTAAGTTTTGGCAGGTCATTCATCGCATTTTAATTTAAAATTCGTATGTTGAGTAATCAGGCAGGTTTTATTCGGCTGTCACCATATTAGACAAAACTCACACGAGAACGGGCAACGGCTGACACAAAGATAACATTTCTTTCTGAAATGACTGCATAAACAGACCTCAATCTCATAAAATAAACATATCGGGAAAAACGAGCATACCGCAGCCGCACCATGACCGCAGGCAAAGGGAAGCCGTGTTTTCTCCATACGAGCAAGACCAAATCCTTCGTATTCGCAGGCTTTCCCTTGCCGGAAGGCTTACGCCATTTTCCCGAAGCCCTGCATGTGCGAAACTGCTCTCCTTCCTTTTATACATTTCAATCCGCCGACGAAATTAATTTGATAAATATTTACGTACGGAAAATTATGTATGTGACTGATATTTATCAGATTAAAGATGTCAAACTTTTAACAGACAAATATCGCATGCACCACCTGTATACAATATCCGCAAAAATACTGAACAATCAACAGCAAGTATAGGCAATGGGGTCAATGACATCAGAGACCGTTGGTATTGACATGGAGTTTCTGTTGTTTTGCAAAACAACAGAAATATCGGGTTGAAATTTCCAATCTTATATCCCGCAGACAATTACAACGAAAAAGCGCAGGATAATATCTTCCCTATGCTATCCGGTAAAGAATGAAACCCGACATTTCCGGCTTTTCCCAAAACGAGAAAAAGAATCGGAAATCTATTCCCGCAATTGTGAAACCAGTTTATGATCATGAGGAATTATGCGAAAGGATACAGGAGGTTTGTTTACCCGAATTATCGGGAAGACCTGCAATATATTAACTATAAAAATGAGAAAACCCTTGACAGAGTTAAATATGCACTAATTTAATTCCGCCAACGGGTAAA
>RCNH01000357.1_pt1 | contig 19794 bp, 19 predicted proteins | sample 2041161 | NCBI WGS metagenome assembly RCNH01 (sample SAMN09708215, study PRJNA481090) | Feces metagenome, whole genome shotgun sequencing project. | biome: feces | host: Leptonychotes weddellii | place: Antarctica: Sion Island | collected 2010-03-01 | reverse complement strand
CATGCAAGATAGTCGCTTCTGTTTGTGGAGCTTCATTAAGTAAAATTGCCCCCTCTGATGAAGTCAGAGAGAGCAATAAATAAATTAAACATTTCGATAGTGCAAACGTACCGTGTAGCCCATACCACTTAGCGTATCAGCCACATGACGAGTTACCGCATTAGGCAAACCAAAGTATCCAGGCTCATCTGGATGTATCATCTCGTATACGGTTTGGCATGGGTAGTAGTACAAATCAACTACAGGTTTCTCACCGAGTGCCTTCGTATTGGCAATAACGGTTGAGATTGCTCTGCCCACTTGCAAATCGTATAGATCGTTGAGCTCGTCTAGCTTAGCTATGGCATCCTCATTTGGAAGATATGGAGCGGTTGGACTTTCCCACCTTCTAATGCTCCTATGAGCAACTCCAAATGCATCTGCAAAAGCAGCGCGCGAGTAGCCTATGCGCTCGCGCTTGCTCATGAATGCAGCTTTCTTGTCTAGTATTTCATCTGTAAATTCCATTTGTTACTCCTCGTCATCTCCTGCAAGATAGTCAAAATACTCATCGTAGAGCTCACCTAACTTAGCGATTAAGTTGCCTTCGATTGGCTCGCTTTCTACAGTGTAGCTGTCGTAATCTAGCTCATCTAGGAAGTCCTCAATTGCTATCACACGGTCCATTACACAGCCGTTATCATCGATATTGTAAACATCATCAGTTTCAAGCTCATCAAGGAGCTTAGCATAGTCCTCATCAGAAAGGGTGATGATGTTCTTGACTGAATCAGTCATCTTCCATTTCTCGTATCCGGCTTTCTCAAAGTCGGAGCAATCTCCGAAGAAGTCAGAGCCGAAGTCATAGCATTCACTATCTGCATCTGGATTGTTCTGGTGATTGAATAGGAATCGTTTAATGGCTTCTTCTTTGGTCAAGTAATCGATGTGTAAAGCATTGGCAAGCTCGCAAGTGAATGGATCTCTAACATTGCTGTTGCTCATGATTGTTGTTGTACGAGTTTCAAAGTAAGTGATGGTTTTCATTTTAATTTCTCCTTTTTCAATGAGTTGGGAGGTCCTTCGCCTTCCCGCTGATTTAATAATACAATAGGTCAAGTCCGGACACAAGCAAGATTATTTTTCTTCATAATGTGTACACAACTGTGTATCAATTACCAAATATAGCAGTAGTTGCTATTGTAAGGAATGCCAGCAATAGCGCAGTTTGTGCGGTCGTCGTCTTCCTGGAAGAGTTGCACAATCTCCTCGCGTGTGAATCCAAATACTCCGACCATATCGTCTATAGTTGCATTGATTGCGTGGCGGTCCCTGATAATATCACGCTTGGCGCTTTCATAATATATGTTGTATACATCTTTGAATACCTTGTTATACTCGGCATTTGTTACGAACTCATCAAGCTCTTTGAGAGTTACTCCACACTTTGCGAAGTTGTCCCAATATAGCTCTGCGTGATAGTTTGAGAAAAACTCGCGGGCTGTTTTTGATCCCTGCTGTTTGATGTATTTCTCGAGCTGTTGTGGGTTCTTTGGGTAGTAGCGTACGTCTTTCATTTCTTTCTCCTTTATCTTGGATATGAGGTGAGCTCTTCTCCGCCTCGTTGTCTTCATATTATCGTAGGTATTGTGGGGACACAATAGACAATATCTATCTACACATTATATACACAACTGTTGTACTACTTAATACTTTATACTATGTATACGCAGGTATAACAACAGCATAAGGAGGACGACCATGCAGGATATGGAAGCATTGAAGAAGATTTCAGAAGATGAAGGGATATCGTTTTACAAAGCTAGTCAAAGCCTGGGCAAGTCACCAAACTATCTAAGCAATACCACCGCGAGAGGATCTCACCCACGCACCGACATCTATGCGGGCATGCTTCGAGCCTTCGGCTGGGAGCTTAGAGCCGTGAAGCAAGGCACAGCCGAGGACATAGGCTATCGCATCGACTAAGCTATACAACAACGAACCATGTGGACCGCTTCGGTGGTCCTTTTTTTATACCTATTTATCAAACTTTTAACTAACTCACTTAGATACAGACCCCCCCCATTTTTCAAAACAGCACTTAAAATAGGGGACCGGCGAGGGAAGCTTCTTTTTTACAAACGACCTTTAATTTAAAAAAGTGTAAAATTGCCGATTTTTAGGGTGGTTCGATACTGCTTTACAATAGAAGTATCTAACTTGATGAGACTTAAATTTTATTGTGGCGCGAGAGGAGGATTGTACGCATGGCTAGGGAATTTGCTGTTTCGTTCTATAGATCTAAGGCATGGAGAATTACTCGCGATGCGTATATGAATTCATTCGTTGAGAGTGAAAAAGGAACAATTCCTCCTGGTGTCTGTGAGCGGTGTTTTTTTGAGGGGAAACTTACCCCAGCAGAGATTATTCATCACAAGATTCATCTTTCACCGTTGAACATAGACGACCAATCAATAACGCTTGATTTTAAAAACTTAAAACGTGTTTGTCGCGACTGTCACGCTATAGAACATAGCGCTGATGCAGACTACGTGCCACGTATTCAATTCGGACCTAATGGGGAGGTGTTAAGGCTCAATGGCAACGAAGATTCCGAAAGCTGACCAAGACGAAGTCGAGATTGAAGCTCAAAGGCTACTTGAAACGATTGACGGCTTAGATAAGAAAACAAAACTTGAACGTCTACAGATTGAGCAGTGTGTCGATGATTGCGCTCATTGGATTGTGATCACGAACACGCTCAAACGAGACGTTATTAAAAATGGAGTATTGGCAAACAAGACAAAAGGGGCTAAGGACAATAAGACACGTACCCAGGTGGAAAGAGAAACACTTGCGGTATGGCATAAAGTCCAACCTCGTATGTATGAAGCATTCAAGAGGTTAGACAGCCTATGTAGCAGAGGTGACAGTGAGCAAGAAAAAGATACCAAAGACCCATTCCTCGACTTTATCTCTAACTAAGGCAGAGAACGGCTATGTAGATGAGCACGGAAGAACGGATGCAGAGATTTTTCTTCAAGCTGCGCTAGACGGCGAAATAGTCGCTTGTAATCAGATTAAGAAACTAGCTAAAAAGATACTTCCTCGTATGCACAAGCCTTATAAGAATTGGCACTACTCTGTAGAGCATGCGACACGACCTGTAGCGTTTATCGAAAAGTTCTGTTACATACCTTCTGGAAAGATAGGTCAGCCTTTCATTCTTGAATCGTATGAGCGCATGATAGTCGAACTAACGTTCGGTTTCGTTGATGATGACGGCAACAGACAGATTCAGTATTCATTCGTTGAAGTTGCACGTAAGAATGGAAAGACATCACTTGCAGCTGCGATTGAGATTTACATGCTTGTTGCAGACCGTGAGGGTGCACCGCAGTGCTACAACGTTGCGACTTCGAAACAACAGGCTTCTCTATCCTTTGGAGCGGTTACTAACATGGTTTCGCAGTCTCCATATCTTAAGAAGTATCTACGAAAGGGTGTTGTAGAAAGACGATCTGAAACAGGTATCATCTGCGACATGAACATGGGATACATCATTACTCTATCAAGTAACCCAAAGTCGCTAGACGGTCTCGATACCCACTTTGTAATGTACGATGAGCTTGCAGCAGCGCAAGACCGTTCCGTATTCGACCTAATAAAACAGTCTATGAACGCACGAAATCAACCGTTGATGATGGTTATCTCAACGCAAGGTTTCACGCGCTATAACATCTGGGATACAGAGCGTGAGTATGCTGTACGTTGGCTTGATGGTGAGCTAGAGGACGATAGATTCTTAGGAATATTGTTTGAGCTCGATAGCAGAGACGAGTGGAGAGACGAGAGCGCTTGGGAAAAAGCAAATCCTGGACTTGGTACTGTCAAGAAGCTAGAGGGACTAAGGAGTGAGGTCAACAAGGCTAAGAATGACCCAGCCTATCTACCAACACTTCTAACTAAGGACTTCAACATTCCTTCCAACCAATCAAGCGCTTACTTCACATACGACCAAGCCGTTAATGATGAGATTGTTGACTTCAAAGAGAAGAAGTTTAAGTACGCAATTATCGGCTTTGACGGTTCGGAAACAACCGACCTTACAGCTGCAACAGCAATCATGATGACACCAGGAGACGACAAGATATATCAAAAGTCGATGTACTGGATACCAGAAGATAGCGTAAAGCTCGATGACGGTAAGCGTAAAGAACGAGATCGTGTACCTTATCACGAGTGGGAAAAACAAGGGCTGATACGTCTTACCCCTGGCAACAAGATTAACAAGGAGCAATGCTTACTTGAATGGATTGAGGAGCTTAGGGAAAAGGAGGATATCTGGACATTTGCAGTTGGATATGACCCTTGGCACATTGACGACCACTTTAAGCAATCGTTAGAGATGATTGTAGGTAAAGATAGGGCACAGCCTGTAAGACAGGGTGTTATGACCCTCTCACAACCTATGAAGCAGATGAAAGCAGACTTCGAGCAGAAACGCTTTATCAACAACCACAATCCGATTGACGAGTGGTGTCGTATGAATACGGCTGTTAAGGTAGACATCAACGACAACATACAGCCTATTAAGGGACAAGGTAAGCTCGGACGTATTGACGGTTTCATAGCAGAGCTTTGTGCATATGTTGTTCTGTATCGTCTATACGATGATTATCAATCGGTCATTTAATGATATTGCTTAATTTATATTAAAATAGACAGTATAAATACATGCTATAGTGTTCAGTTTGTGTTTATGCACTGTATATAGAGGTTATTTATATTTATTAACTATCCTTATTCGGTTACTCATAGTAGGTTTATGACATGAAACAAACTAATAACACCAACGAGCAGAGCTTTTTTAGGAGCTTGTCTGAAAAGATTTTTGGCAAAGCAAATAAGTCTAAAAGCATTGCTTCTGCACCATACTTTCAGACGTTTACAGAATACAACCCGCAGTTCTCTTCATATCAAGGAAACATCTACGAACAGGCTTTAACTCGTGCAGCGGTTGAGAAGTTTGCGACATCTTGCATGAAGCTTAAGCCGGAGCTTATCGGCTCTGCAAAGCCACGTATTCATCGCAAGCTTGAAGATGCACCTAGTGAGTTTTTGAGTTGGCCTAAGTTTTTAGCACGACTAGCAACCATTCTTGAAGTAGATACGACTGCATACGTTGTTCCTGTATATGACGACAGGTTGAATATCGTAGGTATTCATCCACTCAAAGCAGAGTATTCAGAGATCTTAGAGTTTCGTGGTGAGCCTTGGATTAGATTCCATTTCGCTACAGGTGAGACTGCTGCACTAGAGCTTAGAAACGTTTGTATTCTTACAAAGTTCCAGTATGAGAGTGATTATTTCGGCGGTGGAAACGATGCACTGTTATCCACACTACAGCTCATGCATGCACAGGAACAAGCACAGGAAGCAGCAATCACCAACGGAGCAAAAATACGTTTTATCGCACAAGCTCCTGGACAGATGAGACCTGAAGATATTGAAGCTAAGCGTAGGTTATTCGCTGAAAGCAATCTTTCATCTTCTAATACGTCTGGAATGATGATCTACGATACATCGTTTGTTTCAGTCAAGCAGATTGATGAGCAACACTACACCATAGACCCTAAGGAAATGGAGCGTATCAAAGATAACGTTCATACATACTTTGGAATTAATGATGCAGTGCTTAAAAACGAGTACAACGAGGATATTTGGGGTTCGTACTATGAGGGAAAGATTGAACCTTTCGCTGTACAGCTTTCAGAGGGTCTTACTCACATGTTGTTTACACATCGTGAGAGGTTGGCAGGAAACGCTATTACATTCAGTGCTAACCGCCTAGCATTTGCCTCTAACGCTTCTAAGCGAAACATGGTACGAGATATGGTAGACCGTGGAATTATGACACTTAATGAAGCACGTGATGTTCTACAGCTTCCACACCTACCAGGTGGAGATGTAATTGTTATCCGTGGTGAGTATAAGACCGCTGATAACTATCTTAATATGACCGACCCTAACGACCCAGTACAGTTCGATAAAGACCGTGACCCTGGTGGAGATGACCAGGAATACCACGATAACGACGAACGAGGAAATGATGACCAGGATTGGGGAGTTTAAGTAATGGAGAACAACATGCCACACAAACCACAAGAGAGAGAATATCGCGACTTAGAAGCAGTCTTTACACCAGTTGCAGTTGAAGAAAAAGAAAGCTTCATTGTAGAGGGATATGCAACTACGTTCGATGTTCCGTATCAGATTGGCTATTCAGACATCAAGTTTTTTGAGTGCGTACGCAAGGGTGCACTCGATAATGCTGATCTAACCGATGTTATCTTTCAGCTTAACCACGAGGGACTAACACTCGCACGTCAGCGCACTAACACGCTTAAGCTAGAGATTGACGACCACGGACTTAAAGTTACCGCAGACCTATCTGGTACTCAAAAGGGACGTGAGTTGCACGAAGCAATTAAAAATGGGTTGATTGACCGCATGAGTTGGGGCTTTACAGTTCCAGAGGACGGTTGGGAATACGATTCCAATACCCGTGTTTCATATATTACGAAGGTTGGTAAGGTTTTCGATGTATCAGCGGTAAGCATTCCTGCAAACCAAGATACCGAAATACACGCACGTTCCTATCTCGCAGGAGTTGTTGAGAAAAGGCAGCAGGAGTTGTTGGTGCATGAGCAAGAGGAGAAACAGCGAGCAGCTGCAATCCTAGAAATGACACTCTAAGAGAGGAGTAAGCATGTTTGACAAGATGTCAAAGGAAGAGTATCGCAAGCTCGATAATGAAGCCTTTGAAGCTCGTTGCGCAACAGTTCTTGCAGAGCTTCAGAACAAGGAATCCGAGGTTGCAGTAGATGACCTTATTGCAGAGAAGGACATCATCATGCAGGAGCGTAAGCTCCGCGACAGTGAGGTTCAGCTCCGCAAGGCAATGGTTAAGGAAGTAAGCAAGGGCGCAGGAGAAGTTGTAGAGCGCTCTGCTAAGACCGTTAAAGAGGAAAAGGTAATGCCAAAGAACATTAACGACACCGAAGCATACACTCGTGCGTTCTACGAGTTTGCTACCGCAGGTAAAGAGATTCCAGTGGAGCTACGTTCAGCAGACACAACTGGACGTAAGGCTGTTATTCCTAACACCTTGATGTCTAAGATTATCGAGGAGATTGAATCTTACGGTGAGATCTACGCAAAGGTTACTAAGACCAATATCAAGGGCGGAGTAGAGTATCCAATCCTTGAAATGAAGCCAGAGGCAGAGTGGGTTGGTGAGCAGTCAATGCTCACTCCTAAGGATGTTGTATCTACCGATACTATCTCCTTTAAGTACCATGAGCTCGGTTGTGTTATCTCACAGACCATGCTTGCATCTATCGTCACTATGGACGAGTTCCAGGCTAAGTTCCCTACCCTTATTGCACAGGCAATGGCAAAGGCTATTGATGTAGCAATCATCAAGGGTGACGGACGTAGTCAGCCTTTGGGAATTGTAGAGGATAGCCGTATTAAGACTACTGTAACTCTTGATGAAGAGCAGGTATCCTCCTGGGAAGCATGGCACAAGAAGGTTAAGGCTAAGATGAAGAAGTCTTACCGCAACGGTGAGTTCATCATGGCACAGTCTACTTTCGATGCATTCATTGACGGCATGGTCGATAAGAATGGTCAGCCTATTGCACGTACCAACTATGGTATCGACGGAGCAGAGACTTACCGCTTCATGGGTAAGAATGTTCTCATCGTTGAAGATTCCGTACTTGAAGGCTTCGACACTGTATCAGAGGGCGATGTATTCGCAATCTTCTGTGACCTTAGCAACTATGCAATTAACACCAATAAGCAGATTGAGGTTAATAAGTGGATTGACTATGACCGCCGTACCGAGAGCATGGGCGCATACATGGTTACAGACGGAAAGCTTCTTGATCCTAACGGCGTAATTCTTATTAAGAAGGGCGCTAAGGCAAAGAAGAAGGCTGAAAAGGCAGAAGCAACTGCTTAAGGAGTAGGTTATGAGCTTAATTGACGATGTGAAAGTTCACTTGCGTATAACATCAGACATGTATAACGCTGAAATACAAGCGTTAATCACTTCAGCTATTGCTGATATGAAACGTATGGGCTTGCGAAGTGAAGTAATTGGAACAGAAGACGACATAGAGAACCCACTCGTCAAGCAAGCCGTAATATTGTGGTGCAAAGCTGGGTTCGGTTATGACAACCCAGAAGCACCACGCTTTAGAGAGATGTACCGAGATATCGTGATCTCTCTGTTCAATTCAAGTGCAAGCGAAGCTATGTATCACACAGAGCAAAAGATTGATTGCGCTTTGAGAAGCACTGATGAGGGGGTTGAGGTACGTGAGGTGGAATAACACGATAGTTCTTCTATCTCACCCTTCCTCTTATCAAGACGAAATGGGAATGTGGCACGAGGGCGAGAATGTATCACGTGAGGTGTTCTGCAACGAGTTTGCTGTAGGAGCTAATACTTACAACCAAGCACTCACCGCAGGACTTCGAGCTGATATAGATGTTCAGCTCCGAGCCATTGATTATGAAGATGAACCGGAAGCCTTGTATAACGGAGTGGAATACACAGTAAACCATGTAACACGTAAAGGTGAGTATGTACGTCTACAGCTCGGTAAGAAGGTAAGCAATGAACAAGGCATCGACCAACTGTGACCAATTTAGCACGTCTTTGGAAGCTATCCTCGAAGATATAGACATCAAGGCTACTAATGCCTTGAATAAGTCTGTTAGAGAGGGTGTAAAGACAGGCAGACAAGAGGTTCAAGCCAATATTCAAGCTAACGCTCTTATCCGTACAGGCGGTTATGCTAACTCTTGGCACTACCGTGTCGACAAGACAGGTAAGAAGCCAGAAGGACACGTATACAGCGATAAGCCAGGACTTCCTCACTTGTTGGAAAAAGGACACGCTACAATCGGTGGCGGTTTCGTTCCAGGTGTCGAACACATCGCAAGTGCAGCTGAAAAAGCATTTGAGAAAACATCAGAAACCTTAAGAAAGAGTTTAAACAATGGTCTCAAATAGAGAAGAAATATATAAGGTGCTTAAGTCTACAGGGCTCAAAGGTACTTATATGTGTTGGCAAGAGGGGCAAGCTCCTCAACTTCCCTGGTTCACCTATAGATTAAGTAACCCTACGTCAGTTAATGCTGACAACATTGTATGGACTGATATTGAACAGTTCAGAGCAGAGTTCTATATGAAGGTTATAGACCTCAAATTAATATCCAAGATTAAGGATATTATCACCGACAACTTCGGCACTTATTCCTACGATGAAGCTTATCTACCGCAGGAGAAGTGCTTTGTAGTGTCATTTACTTTTACACCTAATTTTAGGAAGGAAACAAACAATGGGTAAGATCCGTTTCGGTCTCAAGAATGTACACGTTGCTTTCTACAACACCACTACATCACAGTACGAGACCCCAATCAAGCTCCCAGGTGCTGTAAACATGGAGCTTGAAAAGGAAGGCGATAAAACTACCTTCTATGCAGATGACCAGCCATATGCAGAGGCACAGTCTAACGCAGGCTACACCGGTTCTCTTGAGCTTGCAGTTATTCCAGACGAGTTCAAGATTAAGGCTTTGGGCTTTGTTAAGGACAAGAACGGCGCAATCGTAGAGGATATCGACGGTAAGTACGCACAGTTCGCTCTTATGTTTGAGGTATCCGGTAACGAGGATGAACAGCGTACTGTATTCTACAACGTCACCGCTTCACGTCCTAAGATTTCTGCATCTACTAAGCAGGACGGACTAGAAGCTAAGACCGAGGAAATCGACATCACCGTGGGTGCACAGGAGATTGCAGGCAAGACACTTGTTAAGGCAACTCTTACAAGCGGTAGCACCGGTTATGACAACTTCATGTCTACCGTATATCAGCCACAGTTCACTACCTCACGAGTAGGAGCTTAAGTAACTTTAGTTCACTAAGGAGCAAACCTTGAAGATGATTAACTACGACGGTACCAAAGAGTATCCGTACCTTTGTACTGTTGGAACACTAAGTATTTATGAGCAGGAGTTCAATATCAATATGATTGCTGACGTGTTCGGCAAGATTGATACTTCAACCACTAACGCAGAGGTTGTATCCGCAGAGTTTGTTGTAGATAGGCTACAGGCAGTTAACGGTGGAAAGGCTCTACCAAAGACTACTCTTAAGCTTATTGACGAAGCATTCCCAGCGGTTGCTTCACATGTTATTGACTACACCATAGACAACTGGTCTGCTTATCTTCGTGCCTTGTGGGCTATGCTCAAGACCGCAGATATGGTCAACAACACTTCAAATATTCCAGGCTTTAATACTTGGCAATTCCAGGTGTCAGCAATCGACATGACAGAGCTTTCACACATCGTAGTTGATTCAATGCAGAAAGGCTTGTTTCGACCTGGAGTTACCACTATCTCACAGTAAAAATAGTGCAGGTAAAGAAAGGGAAGTACGCTTCCCTTTCACCTCACTTATCTTAGCTGCAATGAAAATAGGTATCCCAGAGCAACGTGCCATGACCATGAGTTATAGCAGGTTGCTTTTTTATTTAGAAGTGGATAAGGATATGCATGCTCAAGAAAGTGAAACCACGGACGATAGCGTTCGTGATGCAACACAAGAAGATATCAAAATGCTACTAATGTAGGGGGTGAAGCATGGAATATAAAGGTTTAACTATCCAAATTGGCGGTGATACAAGCGAATTAGATAGAGCGCTTAAGAAAGTTAATAAGACTGCAAGGTCAACCCAAAATCAGCTTAAGGGTCTTGAACGTGCCACTAAAATGGACCCTACAGCAGTAGGAGCAATGGATCATAAGCTAGCCATGTTGGGTAAGCGCTCCGAGATTGTAGCAACGCAGATAACAACCCTACAGCAGAATATTAAAGCCTTGGGCAATGTTAAAGCCAAAGGTACAGCTGGAAGTATTGATAAGTTAAGTAAGGCAACCAAAAACGCAGCACTCGAAGCTGCACAAGCAGAACAAGCCTATAACAAAGTTAACAGTAGGCTTGAAGAGATGTATCGCAATATCAAAAAGAGCTCCGGTGTAGATCTTCATAACACTAAGGGCTATGAGAAGGCTATACGTAATCTCGAGAAACAGGGAAAGGTTGCCAAAGGCACAGCTGATGAGTTTATCAAGCTTAAGCAAACCTGGGACCAGGTAGCAAACAGGCAAACAGATATGCGCGCAGTCGCTTCTCTTCAAAAACAAAGAGATGAGCTCGCAAAACTCCAAGCCCAATATAGAGCATATGCCAAGGAAGAAGCAGATTTTACAGCAAGAGGTGCTTCAGACAGACATTTTTCTGCGCTTAATCGTCAGCTCGAAGTGACGAACAGTGCTTTGCGTAGTACCAAGGGAAGATTGAATGAGCTCAAAGAAGCGTTTGAGATTCGTCCTACAGGGCGTGCTATGTCAGAGTACACACGTACTCTCAAAGAGGAGATTGCTACTACTAAAGTTAAGGCAAAGGAGCTTAAACAGGCTCTAGCACAGCCACAGACACAAGAGTATATCAAGCTTGCAAACTCTGTAAAGAATGTAGGACTTGAGCTCGAACGTGCAAAGGCAAAGCAGGTAGCACTCCGACAGGAGATACAGTCAAAGACTGCTGAAATGGCTCAAACAAACTCTGCTTCTAAGAAGTCTGCACTCATTAAAGAGATACAGGCAAGTGAGCAGGCATTGGCACGAGTAACCGCAGAAGTAGAACGCTTGGGTAAGGCAGAGGGTGCAAAGCGCCTTGAAGCGGACTTACTTAAGACAGAAGCAACGGCGCACAGACTATCCAATACGCTACGATCTGTAAGCCAGATTAAGACTACTTCATTTGACGGTGCAGAAGCAAAGTTTCGTGCAGTAGATAACGCTGTAGCTTCTACGCAGGAGCGTATGGAACGCTTGCGTGATTCATCTGTACGTAGCGGTATGGCTGTAAGAAAAGAATACGGTCAAGCGGTCAAAGAATCATTAAATGCTGCAAAGGAGAAAGCTAAGCTACTTAATGATGAGCTCAATAAACCACAAAATAAAAAGTACGTGGAGCTCGCACATAATACAGAGGACTTAGCGCTTAAGCTCGAAAAAGCAAAGGCTAAGCAGGAACAACTTAATATTGCACTCGATAACCTCAAAACAAAGCAGTCAGCGGTTAAGCGCGGTACAGCAGAGTTCGGAGAGTATGAGCGCAAGATACATTCAACCAAGGCTGCACTTAATGATGTAAACGCAACCGTTACCAATCTCGGACAAGCTGGTAAGATGCGCGGTCTACAAGATGACCTCTCAAAGACTAATGCGCAGATAGAGAAGATGTCAAAAGGTCCTATTAAAACCCTTAGCGGTAAGGCACTTGCAGCAATCACTATCGGTGCAGCATATGCAGGCAGACGTGTCGTAGAGATGACTAATGAAGTTGATACCTCATTCCGCAACATGTCAAAGACTGTAGAAGGTTCTGCAGAAGAATTAGACATGCTCAAAGCTAAGGCTAAGGAGTTCTCACTAACTCACGTAACCTCACCACAGCAGATTTTAGAGATTGAAGCTATGGGTGGACAGCTCGGTATCGCTGTAGATCAGCTTGAGCACTTCTCGGAAGTTATCGCACAGCTTGATATTGCAACCGATATTGATGCAACGCAGATAGCTCAAAACTTCGGACAGCTTTCAAACATTAAGAAAGACTTTGACATAGACGGTGCAGCAGATTCGTTGGTACGTCTTGGTAACAACATGCCTACTCTTGAGAGTGGAATTATGGATGTTGCAACACGTATCGCAGGTATCTCGGAAATCGTTAAGATGTCTACTCCGGATATGCTCGCTTGGTCTGCTGCTATCTCTTCAACTGGACAGCAAGCAGAAGCAGGAGCAACCGCTATCAGCCGTACCATGTCTACTATCGAACAGTTAGTAGCAAATAATGGTAAAGCACTTAAAAAGGGCGGAGCTGACTTAGGCGACTATGCAAAGGTTGCTGGAATGACTGCACAAGAGTTTGCTGCAGCATGGAAAGGTGACCCAAGCCAAGCTCTGAAAGCGTTCATTGACGGTCTATCAGAGGTCGAGAAAGCAGGCGGTTCTACTGAAAAGGTAATCACCGAGTTAGGTATCGAGGGTGTTCGTCAAAAGACAGTTATTGAAGCGTTGACCGCAACAAGTGAAAACCTCACTAATGCACTTACCATGTCAAAAGATGCTTGGGAAGGTATTGGTGATGAGTGGGGTGCAGCAGGAGACGCAGCACGAGAAGCTGATAAGAAATCACAAGGTTTCTCCGGTGCTTTATCAATGCTGAAGAATAGCGTTACGGTGCTTGGAAGTGAGTTCGGAGAAGCTCTAGCTCCGGCTATGAAAGTAACGGCTAAGATGTTCTCTACGTTTGCTAGTACTCTTAATTCTATGTCACCTGCAATGAAAACATTCCTAGCTTCTGCTATGGCACTTGCAGCAATCGAGGGTATCACCAAACGTGCGTTCAATGTTGCACCTATGATGACGTTTGTTAAGTGGCTCGCGAAAGTTACGGCTAAGAGTGGTTCTCTATCTTCGTTACTTATGACTGGTATTGGAAAGATTCCAGGACTTATTACAAGTGGTCTAGGTTCTATTAAGGCAGCATTTACAACCTTCCTTGGAGCTATCAACCCTATTGGCCTTGCAATAGCTGTAGTTATCGGTGCGGTAAGCGCAGGCTTATTCAAGCTCGCAAAGGCTCACAAGCGACAGAAAGAAGTAGCCAAAGAATCTGCAGGAGCTCTTGAAGAAGTGCAGAAAGTTATGCAAGAGGTTGCTGCAACGTCTAAGTCTACAGGCAATGGTGTCGATGTGGCTTCTATGTCACTTGATGACCTTGCAGATAGGGCTAAGAAGTCATCACAGCGCACTCGTGATCTTGCAAAGGCACTGCAAGAGACAAAGCAGAGCACTGCTGACCAAGTAGCAGGACTTAGTGAGTATGCTGACGTAATCGAGAAGTTTGCAAGGAATGGTGCAAAGTCCAAAGAGGAACAAGCATTATTTACTGCAGCTGTTAAGAAGTACAACGATGTTACAGGCGATACTCTCGAAATAATTGATGCAGAGAACGGCAGACTTAGAAAGAATGGTGAGGAGATTCAAAACGTTAAGGAACATCTCCAATCATATATCAAGGAAAAAGAGCGTTCATTGTGGGCGGAATATTACCTTGAACAGAAGATTAAGTCTAAGGCAGAGCGCGATCGTAAGGGCCGTGAGATTTCAGGCATAAACGATGAGATATCTGCACTGCAAGCTGATAATCAATACGGCAAAAACCGTCAAAAGATTAATGAGCTTATTGAACAGAAGAAGCAGGCTGTAGAGGAGCTTAACTCACTTAATGGTCTTATTACCGATAGTGAGACACATATGGCAGAGATTATCGAGGGTAAGACTCGCGCCCTTGCAGATGTCATCGTTGAAACATTCGGTATCGGAAAAGAAGCTGCAACACAGTATGCAGAACACCTCATGCAAATGGGTGTTAGTACCGAACAATACATGAACCTAAGCCTTGAACAGCAGACTGCTATCAAAGAGGCATATGCAGACGTTCTCACCGGAGCTGAAGGTTCAGTAGCTCACTATATCCAAGTGCTTAAGGATGCAGGAATTGATATGTCCGAGTACACGGACATACTCCAAGAGGACTGGGCACAAGCTCTAAGCGCTACAGAGCAACTAACCTTAGTTGGCTTGGCTAAGCTCTCACAGACCGCAGCACAAGGTATGAATCAGCTCACCGCTGCTACTGGACTATCTGTAGCAGAAGTTGCACGCACGCTTCAAGCTGGATTCCAAGAAGGTAAGATCTCATCTTCTGCAACCATGGAAGAAATGGTCGCTTACATTCAGAAGCAGACCAAAGAAATGGGAGATAACGCGAAGAATGATGTACCAAAGACCACGGAGGAGCTTAAGAAGGTAACTGACGGAGTAGATGATTCCGTATCACAGGGCTTTGCAAATGCCTTGCGTGCACAGGAGAGTGGACAGCAGGCAATGCTTAACTCTGCTCATACGTTTGTTTCAAACTACAATGCTGCACTTTCTAACATGAACCAACCAAACGGTGCTGGTGGCGGTGGTAGTAAAAAGTGGACCTACGGTGGCTATGACGGTATGTTCCTCCGTAGTTCTTCAGGTGCAGACTTTAGCGGTGGTGCAATCTATCGCACGCTACAACAACGCTACAACGGTGGAGATAGTCCATTCGGACGTATCTATACACCAGGTATGGGATTTATCAATGAGGGCGGTATGGCAGGCGGTAGCCGTAGCTTTACTCGTGGACCTATCAATGGCGGCCCTCGTGGATTTATGTCCAAGCCTGCATTAATTGACGGTACGTTCATTCAACGTCCAAGCAATGCAGAAGCACAACGCAGGGTAGAGCAGAGCAAAGAAGCAAACCGCTTTATTGCTCAAATGCGACAAGAATCTATCAGTAAGATAGACCAACTGCAGACGGCTCTTGCAGAGCAAAGTGACCGCACGGCTAACGAGGTTAGAGCCCTTAGACGTGAGCTAGGTCAAGTCATTGCTGATAATGCACCTGTACGTATCGTTACAGAGCGTGAAGCACGTAGATATATAGGAAGGGTAAACCAATGAGAACAGAGATAACTTATAGACCATATAGTGGTGGTCGTTATGATCTCTCTGGAACGGCAGGAATGGGACTTACTCGTGGTGAGTTGGGTAGTTGGTCGTTTGAAGCCAATAGGCGACAACGTCTTTCATTGCTTAAGCAGGATAGCGTACTTCAAGCTACGCTATCCGCTACTCGTCCTGCACGCTATCGACTAGATAGATTATTAGATGCATGCGATGTAGATGCAGATGCAGGTACACCCGGACTACTTACTTTTAACGGTTGGTCACTACAATGCTTTTTGAAAGCAGGTAAAGAAGCGTTTTACTCACGCACAGGAATAGCGTATGATGTGGAGCTTTTAGCACCAAACCCTACGTGGTTCAAAGAGTACAAGTGGGAATTTAAGCCTAAGCAAGCCACGACACGTCTTACGGAGCTTGACTTCAAGTACGATGCACCGCACGACTTAGGAACACCTCTTGCACTCATGGTTCATGATGATATTACAGTTCATGCTCAAAAGCCGTGCCCTGTACGTATAGTCGTATATGGTCCTGCTCATAGCCCTGCAATTACGATAGGCGATAACACGTATCAAGTTGATGTTGAAGTACCGGAGAAAGGCTACTTGGTCATTGACGGTACTAAAAACAACTTAGGAGTTACTTTGGTTGGAGCTAGTGGAGAACAAGAAGATGTATTTGCTAGCTCGCACAGAGGTGTTGGACGTACTGGAAACAACTACATCTTTGCGCAGATTAAACCAGGTACTAATAATGTTCATTGGAATAATGCGTTTGCATTTGACGTAATCGTCCGAGACGAAAGGTCACGCCTACCATGGCAGATAAACTAAGACAAAATAATTTAACTGAAAAAACTGCATATGCAGATGAATTAATCATTGCAGATCATAACTTTGCTGTAAGCACTATGGTGGAAAACTACGCACTCGACTTGAGCTTTGGTGATAAAGATACTTCATTTGAAGCACGCTTTATCTACCCTCATCTTAAAGGCGGTGAGTTTATCTATCTTGACGGCACAGAGTACGGAGGAGTTATTGACAGCGTAAAAGCGGTGAGTAACTTCCCAGAAGTAATCTATAAGGGCCGTACTTGGCATGGAATACTCGATAGCAAGATTGTTGAATCTACAAACATAGATACAACCGCAAACACTCTGATTGAGGAAATTATCCGAGATAACAAGCTATCTTATATCTTCCGATACATTCCTAATCGTCAAGGTGATACGAAGTTATCCTATAAAGCTGAAAAAGATGAACCAATGAGTGCGTACAAGCTTATTAGAAGTGCACTTAAGCAGGCTGGTTTGAAACTTTGTATGAAAGCCAATTCTGGCCACATTGATATGTGGGTTGATAAGGTAGCAACAATAGAGGATACCTTGGTAAGCTCCGTAGCAAACTTTACCGCAGAAAGGGCACTTTTTATTCCTAATCACCTTATCGCTAAGGGTGAGCTCAAAGGAGAAGATAAGGATAGTGAGCCGGAGCGACTTACACTTCATCTGTATGCTGACGAGAATGGAAATATTTCTACAACTCAAACCTTTACAGGTGCAGAGGAAATTCAGATCTATAAGTCCTTTAGTGGAATGAAGCACGAGAAAGGCGAAAACGTATCTCGTGAGCTCAAAGAACAGCTAGAGGAAAAAGCTACAGAGGAGCTGAAGAAACTACAGAGATTTGCTAAGGCAGAAACATCTGTTTTAGGTAACAGCAACTGGAATGTAGGCGACATTGTACGAGTTAGTGACTACAACGTAGGCTTTGATATTACAACCGATATTACAGGCAAACTCGTGCGTGTAGAACAGGGTGTATTGACTGTTGACTACTCTGTAGGAAGTGAAACGGCAAAGGCTGAAGCTATCGCTATTATCGAACCTCCACGTCCAAACAAAGTTTTTTCTTGGTTCCCAGGTGATAACTACACCGCTGGTGACCTTTGGACTAATCGTGATACCGGAGAGGTAATGTTGGCCACAGGCACATCTGCTGGTACTTATAACCCTCGTGACTGGGTAGCTGTATCTAATCTTTCAGACGATAAGCTTTCACAAGAAGCTTTGACTATGGCACGTGGTATCAGAGGTGACTTAAAGCGCGTTGAAACAGACCTCGGTCATGCCAAGACCAACATCAGTGCAACATCTCAAAAGGTTAGAAAGGTTGAAGGAGATCTAGGAGCGGTACGTTCAGACATCGCAGAAACTACTACCAAGATTTCAGCTGTAGAAGGTGACTTAGGTGTTACGAGAACCAACCTTGAAAAGACTACGCAAGATGTAAAAAAGGTTGGAATGGATGTAGACCAGGCTAAGCAGGACATCACATCAACCGCAAAGAGGATTACATCTGTTCAAGCAGATGTAACAAGTACGCAGTTGGGACTTAATGCTACTAACAGAAAGATTAACAACGTAAGCCAGGATGTAGCCGATGTACGCAAGGATGCACAAGCAACCGCACAAGAGGTTACTAAGGTATCAGAAGGTGTCACACAGGCGCAGTCTGATATTGCTAAGACGTCGTCTAAGGTATCAAAGGTTGAAGGTGACTTAGGACGTACTAAGTCCGATTTGAATAAGACATCGCAGAAAGTTGTTAGTGTTGCTTCTGATGTGGATAAGGTCAAACAAGACCTTACTAAGACCGCAGCTGACGTTGTACGTGTGGATAACAAAACAGGTGTTGTGCAAGCTGGTGTAAACATTGTTAATAGCATGATTACAACCGTAAGCGTTAAAGTTGACGATGTACGCAAGAGTGCCCAGGAAACCGCAGACGAGGTTGTAAAAGTGACTGAAACCGTCACGCAAGCACAATCAGATATTGCATCTACATCTAAGAAAGTTGATGACGTTCAATCAGAGGTAGCACAGGCAAAAGTTGACTTATCTAAGACTAATCAGAAAGTAACTTCTGTAGAGGGTGATATTAGTAGAGTACGTACAGATGTTAACCGTACGGCGCAAAAAGTTAATACCGTTGAAGGTAGCGTTAATAAGGCGCGTGCTGATCTTAATATGACTACTCAAAAAGTTACGGCTGTAGAGGGTAACATCAATCAAGCACGAGCTGATATTACTAAGACCTCACAGAAAGTATCAGCTGTAGAGGGAAGTATTGGAAAGGTTGCTTCAGACGTCTCTAAGACATCGCAGAAGGTATCAGCGGTTGAACAAAGCGTAAGCGATATTAAGGCTGATGTTGATAGTGCTACAGACAAGATAACCACTGTAGAGGGAAATGTAGCCCAGGTTCAATCAGATGTTGATAAGACGTCTAAGAAAGTAACCACTGTAGAAGGCAACGTATCGAGGGTTCAAGCAGACGTGAACCGTACCTCACAGAAGGTATCTGCTGTAGAAGGTAACGTTAATAGAGTTAAGGCAGACGTTACAAAGACCTCACAGCAGGTTACTAAGGTTGCAGGTGATGTGTCACAGGCAAAAGCAGATATTACTAAGGCAAACGAAAAAGTATCTGCTGTAGAGGGGGATATGTCTAAGGCGAAAGCTGACATTATCCGTCTTGACGGACTTATTATTCAAACCTCTAGTGATGTACAAAAGGTTACAAGTGGACTTGCAGAGACTAAGGTTGGACTAGACCGTGTAGATACACTCATTAGTGATGTAGACGGTAAGGTATCAGCCGTAAAGACAAGCGCTGACCGTGCCAACACTACAGCAAACAATGCGATAAGTCGTATTAGTGCAACGGACCGTGCTGTATCTGAAGCTGATAAGAAGATAACAGGCGTTAAGAATGATGTAGCTAGTGTACGAGGTGATGTTGCTCAAGCCAATAGAAGCATTGCAGGAGTTCGCAGTGATATTAGCACCGCACGCAACGACATCTCATCAGCTAAGGGTGATATTGCAAGCGCTGGAAAGAAGATAGGCAACGTAGAGCAGAAACTAACAACGGTAGAAACAAAAGCAGATGAAGCAAAGCGAGGTTCAGCCAATGCTTACTCGAAAGCAGAGCAGGCAAACACTCGTGCAAATGATGCAATTAGTAAGACAAACGAAGTTAGGGGAAGCTTGGATAATGTAAAACGTGTCGTAACCAAGGTAGA
>RCNH01000394.1_pt1 | contig 19806 bp, 14 predicted proteins | sample 2041161 | NCBI WGS metagenome assembly RCNH01 (sample SAMN09708215, study PRJNA481090) | Feces metagenome, whole genome shotgun sequencing project. | biome: feces | host: Leptonychotes weddellii | place: Antarctica: Sion Island | collected 2010-03-01 | reverse complement strand
ACGCGGACAAGCACCCCAGAAGAAATGGCAGCAAATGGTCCTCGTTGGTGGAAGGATTCCATTTAAACGAATCCGTAATTTCTGAAATCTCCTCCATATAGAAAACGCCCAGTCTGGATGGTATCCGGCCTGGGCGTTTTACTTGTTGTATGCTGTAATCCAATAAGAACAGTTTTCTATCTCTATGCCTTGCCCTCTAATCGACCGTGTCAAGGGATGTTCGCAAAAAGGGTTCCTGTAATATGAAATTAAGCTGCCATTTGTGGCGTTGCCTCAATGGATTCCTGGCTGAGGTATGATCTAGAGACAGACCAATCCTCTGCATACTCTATCAGGTATGTGGTGACCAGCCGAACATAGGACTCCTCGTTAGGGAAAATTCCAACAACAGTGGTGCGTCTGAGGATCTCCCGGTTCAGCCGTTCAATCATATTAGAGAATGAGATATTCTGGGCATCCAGCTTTGGAAAGCGTTTGCCATAGGCATTCATCACGTCATAAGCCCGCTTTCTGGCAAGCTCTGTGGTAGGTGCTAGCCAGAATTCCTTTAGCACGGAGACGAAAGACTTCTTCTCTTTCTGCGGCACATAGGCCAAGATATTGCGCATGAAATGTACCTTGCAGCGCTGCCAGGAGGCTCCGGGAAAGGACTCCCGGATGGCAGAAATCAGACCGGTATGAGCATCTGAAATGACCAGCTTGGGCGTCCTAAGACCACGCTCTTTCAAGTTTTGAAACAGCAGGCCATACGAGTCCCTGGATTCCTCAGCCATGGGGCTCTACAGCGATGATATCTCTACGGCCATTTTCATCCACTCCGCATACGATAAGTACTGCTATACTGACGATTCACACGCACTTTTTCATAGAGTGCATCTACCCACAGAACCGGATAAACAGTACTGGACAGAGATCGATTGCGGAACTCGTTAACCTGATTATTGAGTCCCTTGGTCATCTCACTGACCTGGCTCCTGGACAGATTTTCAATACCCAAACTCTGTGCCAGCTTCTCCATTTTACGGGTGGAGACACCCTGTACGAAGGCCTCCTGAACAACCTGAATGAGTGCAGCCTCACTGCGCTTGCGTTCCGTCACAAAGAACGGAATATAGCCGCCCTGACGAACTTTTGGAACCATGTTCCCATCCGGGTGTCCAGACGACGGGGACGGTATCCGCTGCGATAGCCGTTCCGACTGTCTACACGCTCACTTTTCTCAGCACCCAGCTGCTGATCCACTTCAGCCTCCATGAGCTGTGTACAAAGCCATTCCAGCATACTCAGCATGGGATCCGGCTGCGTGACGCATTGCAGTAGCAATTCTGTGAGATCTGTGATATTCTTTTTATGAGCCATTAGGATGTTTCTCCTTTGCATGATGATTGTGTGGTAACTATCATTTTACAGGAGCCCTAATGGCTTGTCTATTTCCCAGACGCTTTTGCAAACTTCATTGTACTCTATCCTACCATACAGAACATAAGGCGGCAGAGTACCAAAACGAAGCACATCGCCCTCCCGATCCACCACACCAACAGGCTGTGAGCGAAACATACCAGATTCTTTAACCAGCCCTCTCGTCATGATTGCATGAGCCATCAGCAGATCCTCCACAGAATATGGGTCCAGCTGATCCAGCTTTTCATAGATCTCATAGGCGTTTCTTACTTAGGCAATATCCTTGGGCGGAGCCAGTACCTACCTGCCATTCAGAACGGCGGTAACCTGCTCAACGCTTAGGGTATTCTGCTCAATAGCCAACGAACCATGAATCGTTCGAATTCTATTGTTCCAGCGGAGCACTGGGTTGCTCGAGAGCTGATTGGTGACGGTCAGGCGTCCCATTAGTTCCACAATTTCAGCGACCAGGTCGATTATGGTGTTTGTGATTTGAAACGGAGGATTTTTCATTGACATAGCCTCACCCCTTTGAACCTCATATTTATAATTTTAGCACACATCGCTCATTTCCATCTCTCAAATGATATTTGATAGATGGAAATGAGCGATGAAGCCACATGACGGCTCTAAAAACAATAACATAGCTTCGTTGCTCTAAGTAAAAGCATAAAGATGATAACATTGTTTCTAATATACTAACTTAATATAAATAAACGGGCCGCTATTGTTATAATAGCGGCCCGTTTTTGCATTTTTCACCCAACAGAGTGAATATTCACTTATACGAGGTGAGTTATGCTGATCAGCTTCAATAATGGTAATTGTGTTATCTGATAGTTTATAGACATTGATGTGAAAGCGGCCAGTATTGCCTTTTGGAAATTATTCTCATAAAAGCTTCGTTTAAACGAATTGACATTTCGTTTCCCCCTATGTATAATTTATTTTGGTTTATTATATCAACTTTCGTTATATTGTGCTGAGGAGGAACACTTATGGATGGCTATATGACGACCAAAGAAGCTGCTAAGAAATGGAATATTACAACAAGGCAAGTTCAAAATCATTGTAAAAATGGTCGTATAAAAGGTGTAATAAAAGTTGGAACGAATTGGTTGATTCCAGAAGGAACACAACGTCCTAAGTACACTTTTATTTGTGAAAACGATCCAATTGAAAAATAATAATCCATTTTATTGGATAGTTATATTTGTGCAATAGTGGTAATGTAAAATATCAGAGGTGAGTCTTATGGCATTGCGAGTGCCATGGAATAAGCAGGAAGTTGCCCTGCTCGTTGATGCCTATATTAAAGTTCGTGAGAAAAGAGTTCTCGCAAAGAAGCAGTGTAAGAATCGTCTTCTCAGTTGAGGAACAGAGCAGCTTTAGCAAGATTTGCCATTGACGATGTGTTTAGAAATACAAATGGAATCAGTATGCAAATGACCTTGATTGAGCAACTGATGGAAGCAAAAAAGATGGGCTTTTGTAATTCAAGCAAATTGTTTCCTCAGACGGCAGAACTGTATAAGAATGACAAAAAAGAGTTTATGAGTATTTTGATTCAAGGAAAAGGAAAATGTGGTATGATACCCTCTGTTAAGAAACTATTTTTTACATGGCTGTCAGGAAAAATTCCAACACAACTCTATCCTGAATCCGAAAGCATTTGCAAGGACATCGAAGAATATTGTCTAAATACGAAAGTTCTGGATCGACCTTTGTTTGAGATTACTAATATGGCAACTATTTATAAGGTAAAAGAAGTTGTTTTCACCAGCGTTGACTTTAAGATGAAACATTTTTATAATCTGGGTAAAATGCGTAAAATGATTAGCCTTTATGAACGATTTGTTGAGGAGACGCCATTCTCTAATACTGACAGCATTATTGATTCGGACTATAATTGTGGTGAAATGCAGGAATCAACATCTATCACACTTACTCACGAAGATTGCATGCAAAGCAATTTTAAGGATGAAGTTTCTTCCAATACATCCAATATAACTGTTATGACATGGGATTTTAGTTGTGATAAAGAACCTGATAATATCGATAATGTAAAACCTATCGGAATTGCTTACTTTAATGATGAGTTTAGCTGTGCTGGTTGGTCAGATGCTTACATTAAAACAATCCAGGCGCTTCAGGAGGACTATCCTTCAATCATTAGGGGAATGGTAGGGTATAAGTATCCAGGCGTTTCAAAAATGGCTTGGTGTGGACAAAACAATATCCGCTGTATGGAGTCCCCAGTGGAAATTTCTAATCACCTTTTTCTTGAAACAAACCTGTCGCCTATTGATATAATTACGATTATCCGGGTTACTTTGGAAAAGTGTAACGTAGATTTTGCAAATTTAACTGTAAAGTACACGTATTACAAATCTGAAGATAGTGCGGTTCCTAGTACAGGAAGTGCGCTTGAGGATTACGTAGAGATTATGGATCAGTCGAAACAAGACGCTCTTAATGACACATGCAATAAGCGTAAACTGGAGTTTCGCATATGGCTAGTTCGTGAAGTTGGTCTTTCGTGTTCTTCCATGCAGAGTTACTCATCTGCGGTACATACAGCGGGTCAATGTGCTGTTAAATATGGCGTTTCTAAAGTAGACCTTTTTGGTATTGTTGATTATAATACGGCTTCTGATATTTGTGATAAGCTGTTTCAAAATTCTGAATTTTCACAGATGAATTTAAAGCAGCATAATAGATTCCGATCTGCGATATCAAAATATTTGGAATTCTGCAAAAGTGATAGGGAAAAAGTAAGCATTTTCGAATGTCAAGTACTACCAAAAAGAATAAGCTCAGAAAAGCAGAAAAATGAATTTAAACAATGGATGCGGACTCATAATATGGTAGAATGTGTAATTTCATCCTACTGCTCTGATATAAAGAAATGCTCGAATTTTGCATTGACACATGGATATGCAAAAAAAGATTTTTTTTCGTTTGGAAATGAAGACGATGTTAAAAAAATCCTTCAAATGATGAAGGAAGATCCTGCATTTATGGAACTCAATAAACAAAGATGCGGATTGTTGACTTCTGCGATGAATAAGTTTATTTTGTATTTGCAGGCGGGGCGGGGAATGCAGACAACAACTAAAAAAAATCAAAAGGTGTATTCAGCACAGGATTATCCAACAGTCAAAAATACTTCCATCTTAAATTTTAGCTCATCGTGGAAAAGAGATAAGAATCAAAAAAAATTCAAAAAATGGATGGAAGAACAACATATGAAGAATGCTGCCATTTTAGCGTATCTTTCTGACATAAAAAAATGTTCAGAATTCGCCAGAGAAAATGGGTATATTGTATCAGACTTTTTTGACATCTCAGATTGGCAAACTATTGATAGTGTGCTTTTGGCTATGAAGAAAGATCCAAAGTTCATAACACTTAATGAGCGACGTAATAAACGACCTATTTCCGCATTACATAAGTTGATAATATATTGTCAGCTTGACCAGAACAACTCAGAAAATACTGCCGATTTAACGGCGAAATCTGAAAATACGACGGAAGTTGTATTGGTTAACGATCAAACAAAAATCCGCTACCTTTCCATATTGGAAGAAAACTTTGAAGATGGATTCAGATTTGGGAAAACAATCGATAAAAATCGTTTTCGGATCTATTATAGCGAAAAATATGGTCAAGATTTAGAAGATAGTGATGAGCAACTCGTTGCCACTCTCATGAGCATAGGATCTGTTCGTGATGACCGCATATTTGTGAACGCGGATAGCAAGCAAAGTGATATTCTAAGCGAAATAGTAAACACGGTCATTTCAACTTTTAGCGCTGGGGCAAGTTGCATTTATTTGGATTGCTTGTTTGATTGTTTTCAGGATAAACTGGTTGAAGACTTACATATTTATAGTGTTGAAGCATTAGAAACAGTAATCCTTGCTCAGAATCAAAGGAATTATTTTAAGAAATATGGCTTCCTGTGCTGCGGAGATCGAGAACCCGATCCACAGGGTGATGTTACACAATACATGCGGAATTCTTTGAGCCCGGTATCGTATAGCACTATAGAGAAGGACATTTGGTTTATTCCATTGGATAAAATAAAGCAAATTCTCATAAACACGCCTGAGATCGTTAATGTAGATACAGAAACCTATTTCTATACTCCGAATCTTCCTGTCAGCGAAGTTGAGCTTCAGAAAATTGCTGAACTCATACACAAATCTCTACTTCAGCGAAGCTACATCTCTGATGTGGAATTGACAGATTTAATTGAAGAACATTTACCATCGGTGATTGTCAACACAGCTGATTATCCTATGTGGGGGCGGCGTAATGCATTGGCTTATCTGCTTCGGGATAAGTTCTCTTTCAGAGGTGCAATTATCAGCAACAAAGGGGAAGAACTGTCAATGTCGGAAGTGTTTGTGGACTTTTGTAAGCGCATGTCCCATCTTTCTCTTGATGAACTTAAAGCTTTTGCTAATGAACTTCAAACGTGTATATATTGGGATTCTGTTTACAGTGAAATGATCCGAATTAACCAACATCAGTTTGTAAATAAGGCTCAAATTCAGTTCGACACAAATAAAATTGATGATCTTCTTGACAATTTAATAAGCGGGAAATATCTTTCCCTCAAGAGTATTAACAACCTGTTTTTACACTTTCCGGCACTTACAATCAAATGGAATGGATATGTATTAGAAAGCTTCCTCGTAAATTACAGCAAGAAATTCTGCTTATTGCATGCCAGCTTTTCTGCTACGGATTGCTGTGGAGCTATCGTACGGAGAAGCTCTGGATTTAGTGATTATAGAGCCTTGATTGTAGATGTTTTGGCACAGAATACAGATTGGATTAACAAAACAGATGCTTTACAACTTTTGGTAGATGATGGGTATCAGCAGCGTAGGAGTTATAAAGACATAGAAAATGTTATGCTTGAGGCCAACCTCCTGCGTGAACAAGTTGCAAAGAAATAATAAGAATCGAGGATACCATTATGTACCAATATACTTGGGATGCGGAAACCGGCGGACTTTTACTGACAACCGAGCTATCAAAATTTAGTAAAGAGCCCCGTCCTGTATATTACAAGGAACTAGATATTTTAGGATTTAACCGATATTGGAAATATCCAAAAGATGACAGAGCTCCACTAATGTGGGCTGAATCAAATAATTATATTTATCGAGGTAGAACCGTGGCCAGGACCAAAGGCGGTTCGCTGTATTCTGCACCTGAAATCATTATTTTAGAAGAGCCTGAAGCTAATAATGGAATGCTCCAATCTGTAGATCTCGATGGCATGATTCGTAAAAATCAGGATTTACTTGAAACATTGACGCAAGAAACAATTCAAAAAATTTACAATGTATATTTTCAATATAAAAGTAAAATTGATGTGTTCTACGTCGCTTTTAGTGGAGGCAAGGACAGCGTTGTAGCACTAGATTTAGTTCAGAGAGCACTACCTCATGATGACTTTTTGGTGATTTTCGGTGATACCCGAATGGAATTTCCGGACACCTATAAGGTGGTCAATGAAACTGAATTGAGATGTGCCTCAATGGGAATTCAGTTTTTACGGGCACAATCAAAGCTTATTCCCTCTCAAACCTGGAGAACCTTCGGGCCACCAGCTACGACTAATCGCTGGTGCTGTAGCGTGCATAAAACCTCGCCGCAGATTAATCTTTTAAGAAAAGTAACGGGAAAGTACGATTTTACTGGTATGGCCTTTACTGGCATAAGAGCAGAAGAAAGCCTTTCTCGAAGCGAATATGATTCTATCAGCGACGGAAAGAAGCATAGTGGTCAGATGAGTTGTCACGGCATTTTAGATTGGGGTTCTGCTGAATTATTCCTCTATATCTATACTAGGGGACTTGTTCTCAATGAGGCCTACAAAAAAGGTAATTCTCGTGCTGGTTGCCTAGTATGCCCAAATTCGTCTGGACGGCACGAATATATTAAGAGGACGTGTTATCCGGACGAGGTTGACTCTTATGTTAAATTAATTGCCTCTACAAGTGGAAAGACAAATTACTCCGAAGATGAAATGAAAATGTTCATTGATTCTGGATATTGGAGAACTCGCAGGTCTGGTCGTGAATTAAACTTCGGACAAGATTGTTTTGAAGTTAAATTAGACGAGACCCCACCAGCAATTAAGGTATACAAGTCTCATGTGAATTGGACGGTCTGGGCTAAGACAATTGGCGATCTTTATCAAGTAGAACCAGATCTCTATATGATTAAATTTGCGGATAAGATGTATCAGGTTAAAGTCGAACACAGTGATTCAACAACAACCTTTGTAATGCCTGATTGCGGTAAGAGCAAAAATGATGTTCGATTTATGTCTCTGCTCAGAAGTGTAGTCGTAAAGACACTCTACTGTGTCGGTTGCGGTGTCTGCGAAGCGGAGTGTAAAAATCATTGTATTGATATGAGCAAAGGTATCAAAATCAGTGATAATTGTGTACACTGCCATAAATGCCACGATATTCACGAACATTGCATTAGGTATAATTCAATTAGAAATAAAATTTCGGAGGGACGTAAAATGACGGGATTGGATCGTTATTTTAGCTTCGGATCGAGAGCTCAATGGCTTGAAATCTTCTGTAAATATGATTGCGGTGCCGATTTTTGGATGAATGACGGCGATGGAATCGTAGCTAACAAGAAGAAAGATGCCTTCAAAAATTTTGTTATGGATGCTGGGCTTGCAGTATACGACAGAAAAGCAGAAGGTGACAAGTATAGTAAGTGCGTACCGACTGCATTTGCAAAAACAATCAACCGTATTGGAGCAACTGAAGATACCAGCTGGGCATTAATTCTATGCAATCTGGTATACACGCCCGCATTTAACTGGTTTACTAATAATCTAAAGGCTGGCGTTTCATATACTCCGGATTCTATAAAAATGATGCTGTCGGATGTTATGGAAAATGACCTTAAAGGTTTGGGGAAACGTAATGTTGTCGATGCCTTTAAGATTTTCATGAGTAAAACTCCTTTAGGAACATCTCGCATCTTTGCAGATTGTGACATTAATGAAAAAATAAGTGCATCAGGCAAAGAAACTATCACTATGAATTCACTGGTAAGGTGCTCTTGGGACGAGCCTGTAGCAGAAGTTATTCTGTATAGCCTTTACAAGTTCGCCGAGTCCTGTGGAGATTATTATCAGTTTACATTGGACACGTTGCTTGACGATTCTATTGAGCGTGACGGTGTAAGCCCTACTCAGATTTTTGGCCTTGAACGAGATACAATGATTCGTATTTTGAATGGTCTTTCAGTCAATTACCCTGAGTATATTTCTGCTTCGTTTACATTGGATTTGGATACGATTACGCTCCGTCCGACTGGAATTGAAATCACATCTTCGGATGTGTTGGAGCTGTTCTAAATAAAAGGAGGGAGAATCATGGCTGAGCAAAAGCTCTATAAGGACTATTTCAACATAGACCCCAAGTACTATGCAGCAGTAACAGAGGAACTGATTGAAAGCGGTCAGGTCAGCTGGAAGAGCTTCTATCCACACGAGACTTTTGTTAAACTGCTCGAAAAAACTCATACCGTACTTTCTGGTAAGGACCCTCGTTCTCTGTGGGTAGAAGGTGCATATGGTACCGGTAAGTCTCATGCCGCCTTAACAGTCAAATCTATTCTTGACGCATCTGATCAAGAGGTGGAAGACTATTTTAACGATTATGGGCTAAGCAAAGATTTGTGTCAGAAAATAATCGCAGATAAGAATGACGGCTTATTAATTACTATTCATCGAATTGGATCTAGCTCTATTCGGTCGGATAAAGACTTAATCCTGGCGGTTCAGGACAGCATTATGTGTGCCCTTGAAAAACATGGGATTGAGAATCGTGGCCAAGCATCTTTGAAAGATGCAGCTTTGAAATGGCTTGAGAAAAAAGCCAACAAGGATTATTTTAATGCTCTGATTTCTGAGGAGCAATATGCTTGGACTTTTGGTGGTAATGATGTTGATGCAGTGATTGACCGGCTTCAGAATGGAACGCCTGTACAAATTGCAAAAACTATGCATGACATCATAACTGTGGCAGAAGATAATGGCATTACAGCTCTAAGACTTGATATTCAAGGCATGGCAGCTTGGATTAAGAGCGTTATTTCCGAAAATAATATTAAAGCAATGCTGTTCGTATGGGATGAATTTACCGAGTTCTTCCAAAATAATCCCAATTCTTTGACTGGATTTCAGACTTTAGCTGAGATTAGCCTATCTCACCCGTTCTATTTCTTGATTGTCTCTCATGAAAGTCGCAGTCTGTTCTTAAATGCAGAAACTGCTAAAAAAATTCTGGATCGCTTTGTCCCTCCAGTCAAAATTGAGTTGCCTGAAAATATGGCATTTCGCTTAATGGCACAGGCAATGAAGACAACCTCTGATCCCATACTCAGAAAAGAATGGGATGAATATAAAGGCGAATTAACAGATGATTTGAGGAGTGTTTGCACTTTCATTGCATCTAGCATGAAAAAGGCCTCCGCTTTAGGGCAAAAAACGCTTCTAACTGAAGATGAGCTGCTATCTATTGTTCCCATCCATCCCTACGCAGCATTGCTGTTAAAGCACTTGTCTGTTGCCTTCAGCTCAAATCAGCGTAGCATGTTTGACTTTATCATCAGCAACGATATGACCGATGCTAAGGCCTTTAAGTGGTTCATTAATAACTATGGTCCTTTAGAAAGGACTAATTTGTTGACAATTGATATGCTGTGGGACTTTTTCTATGGAAAAGGGCAGAATGGATTGAATGATGATGTCCGTGTTATTCTGGATTCTTACAGCCTGTTGTCAACGGATAAGATGACGCCTGATGAGCAGCGAGTCCTGAAGACAGTTCTGCTCTTACAGGCAATTTCGATGCGGATTAGCGATGTCGAACTTTTGAAGCCGAATGAGCAAAATGTTGACCTGGCATTTTCTGGTACTGGTTGGAGTAAAGGCAAGGCACGTTCTATTGCCGAAAAGCTGGTTAGAGATAGCCTTCTGTTTAAGAGAAGCGTTGGTGGTGGAAAATCAGAATACACTATTGCTAACAGTACTGGCGACGCTTCGACAATCAAGAAGTTAAAAGATACAGTTATTCATGAAACAAAAACACAGGACTTAATAGCAAACGCCGAACTAATGAGCGCTATTACTCTTCCTCCTGCAATTAACAGTCGCTTTATTTTGAATGGAACTGCGTATGGAAATTTCACTGCCATGCTAGCAAAGGCAGAAGCTACAAGTCGTCCAGATCGGTTCTCTGGACTGATTAGTTTTGCTATCAACGACGATGAAGCTGCACAGGTTAAAAATCAAATCATCAGCGCAGTGAAAGCTGGTAAACAGGACATTATATATATTGATACAGGTTTGTCTCCTATGGGAAGCGACCTCTATGAGCAATATATTGAAAGTATGGCTTATAGTAGATATTATGCCCAGAATGATAAGCATCGGGCAGGTGAATTCCAGAAGCAGGCAGTGAATTGCTTAGATGATTGGAAAAACAAAATTGCAGAAGGTGCATTTATGCTGTATTCTGCAGAATATCCGAGTGGTAAGAGATTAGCAAACCTTGCTGCACTTCAGGAAGAATTTGCCCTTCTCAATCATCAGAAGTATTATTATGGCCTTGAAAGATATAACGTTGCGGCAACAATGTTCACCAAGGGACCTTTGGCACAAGGCGCTGAATGCGGTATGACACAGACGCTAAAGCAGACCTTTAAGTCAACTAATGAGAAGCTAAGCCTTGCTACTGCCTTAAATGGTGCCTGGGGAGTAGATGAGTATTGGGAGGATCCCACTAAAAAGAGTCTTGCTATCGTTCAGATTAAACTAAAAGCAGAAGAAATCATTCAGAAAGGATTCATGTCTTCAGCAGGTCGAGTGTGCATTGTAGATATTTGGCAGGAACTGGAGCAAGCTCCTTTCGGTTTTATGGCGAATAACATTGCTGCTTTTGTCATGGGCTTTATTCTTAAAGAATATGCAACATCGGATTACTTTTGGAGTAATGGATCTACCAGTGAAAGCATGTCGGTCGATAAAATGAAGACCATGATTGCAAATGCGATTAACTGGACAATCACTCATGATAAAAAATACAAGCCTGAGTATATTGTTGCTATGAGCCCTGAACAGCGGGCATTCCTGCGATGCACATCTACAGTATTTAGAATTCCCACTGCTCAGTGTGGATCTATTGAGAGCGCACGTGATCAAGTCCGCATCAGCATGAAGCGCCTGACATTCCCCATCTGGTCCATTAACTCTGTCCTTGAGCAGGCTCAATTGACGACACCCCTAGACGAGGTAATAGCCGTAATTGACGATTATTGTGGTATTGCCAATACTGCTAATAGTAGTAAATCTTCCGAAAGTGATCTTGCCGATGCAATTGGACGAGTTGTAATCGCACATGATTCGATTATCGATGATTTGTCCAAATTGTTGACAAATGAAATGTGCCGCAAGGGAATGCTAGCCTATATCGATTCCTATCAGGGTGGAATTCTGAAAATGCTTGCTGCAGAAATCAACGATGGCGGTGCCTACTTAGATCATGTTAAACAACGTTTTAATGCGGATGCTGCAAACTGGGTTTGGAACACTGATACCGCCAACGAAAAAATTGACAATGTCATTCTTGACTATCGGATCATTGCAGAAAGCGCTAAGAGCTTACCGTCTTGCTCCTCTCTTAGAGACGTGATTAATGGGTGGAATACCAAGACCAATAATATCAAAATCTCCTTCGATGCCATGAAAAAGGCCATTGGTGACTTGTCTCAGTTCCTTGGTGAACTTCACAAAATTAAACAGACGGGTACTCTTCTCGATCAGGCAAAGGAACGCTTCTATTCTCTTCTGGTTTCTCAGAGGGAAATGTTCGATAAGTTCTACAGCAACCAAATTCCATATTTTAAAGATGTGGCATCTCTCTTTGTAGCAGAATTAGATGATGAAGACATTGCAAAATTGTATCAGGAAATTCCTGCAGGTCAATTCACAAAATCGTCAACGGAGTATTTAAGCTTCATTGAAAGTAGCGTTAAGACCTTTGTGCAGAATCAAGCAAAGAAGAAGTTAAAAGATCTTTGGAGCGAAAAGACGGGCACGAAAGATCCGGTTGACTGGTCTGCAAAATACGAAACTCCTATTTTATGTATGTTGGACGATGATGAGCGACCTGAAGCAAAGGAAATCTTCACAATTATGATGGAAAATACTCCTACTGAAACTGCGGTATCCCGTGCAGTAGAGTATTTGAATAGAGCAAGCTACTTTGAAAAACTCCGAAATAGTGAAATTCGAGATCGTTGCTTTATGTCCAGAGTAGTAGGCGATTACGCCGTCATGCTAGATGATGTAAGATCTATTCGTAATTATTTGGTTGATCATATTACTGTGCGACCCTATGACTGGATGGACAATTCTACTGTACAAAGTCAGTTGAAAATTCTTGCTGAGAAGAAATACAAAACTGGTGGAAGCGAAAAAGTTTGGGCTGTCGTTGAAAAAATGAGCGAGGATGAGCTGCGGCATTATTTGAAAGATCTTATTTCGGATAATGTCAAAGTCGGTATTGAAATTCTCAAGAGCAAGTAAGGGGGGATTTTATGTACTGTGAAGGTGTAAATGAATGCTTTGAAGAAATCAATGCATATTGTTCTGCAAAGTCTTTTGGGCAAACTTTGATTATAAATACAGAAAACTACGATGATTTTCAAGCAATAGTACAGCGTTTAGAAGCAGATACGAATAAGCAGTGCATATTTGTGTCCCAATTCACTCAGCGAAATGGTCTTCCTGTCATTGAGGACGCAGTAGGACATGTCATAAACCCGGGGGTTTTTGCCTTAATCGGTATCTCTCAAGCACTAATGTTGCGAGATGAATATTCCTTGGATTCAACTATCGACATGCTGCTTGGCCTTAGCGTACCTGGGCATACTATCGTTTTGCTTAGCCATTGTAGAAAATTTTTGGAAAAATATATACAGCGTGATCCCAGATATGCTCGCAGGGTTGTATTGGTCAATGGAGAAAGTTCGCCATTGCCTCAAATTAAGCTGGCATCATCTGAAGCGGTATGTGTTGGGTTCAAGCCTTTGAACGGTTTTACAAAGTTGCTTTCTTACATGGAAAGGATGGGAGATACTAAATTAAAAAGGCATCCCTCATTAACCGTCATTACTGAATTTAAGGCCTCAATGTTCTCCAAAGCTTTATATGCTGTTTCAGAAAGTGAAGGTGTATTTGAGGCCCTTTGTAAAAAATACTCCGATCTATCTTTGGCAAAAAAAGAATATGGAACCCAGGATCAATGGCAGTGGCTTCTCACCAAAATGGAGAAACATTCTAATTTTGCATCTCTCATTTGTAATACCTTCGGATCTACCACAAACCTCATTTCCCATATAGCAGAAGCTTCTGAGTCACATGCAAAATATGCTGGCTGGCTCCTTTGGCTGGCGCTTAAAATGTTTGGCACAAATGGAAATCACTATATTTCAATGGTACTGGATGCAACAGGCGAATGTAACTCCTTTGAAAAGGAATTATACACTGCACTTTTGAAGGTTGATTGGAATCATCCGTTGTTTGCTACATATTATTCTGAAAGAAAATCTGTTATTGATAGTCTACCCGAAAATCTCCCTCTCATTGCTGAGTACTGTGATCAGGTTTGTGTTCACGGAAAGCATACCGTCCATTATCTGACACCATCCAGCGAACGAGAAAGATATGAATTAGTCAAGTGCTTAGCCACATATGACTACAATGAGAGTGAACTCCATGACTTGCTGATCGTAGGATTTCCTGACATTGAAAAATATATGCGGCCTTTTGTATTCGATAGCATGAATACAAAAGCACCTGACTCGGCATCTGATTTCAGAAGAGAATTGACGGATTACTTTGCGGAGTATAAGCTACAAAAGCTTACTAACCGTATCCGCCCTACTTTCCTTGAGACTGTAAACAAGTTTGCTGTTGATAGACCATTTACTAAACTTCAGCCCCGTAGCAGCATTGTGGCTAAACTGGAAAAGGATAATGTTGCATTCTTTTTCTTCGATGCTTTAGGCGTTGAATATCTATCCTATATTCAAGCTAAATGCGAAGCGTATGGGTTAATTTCTGAAATTTCTATTGGACGCTGCGAGTTACCCTCTTTAACTGTTGTCAATAAAGAATTCGAATTGACCTGCTCTGGTATCAAAAAAATCTCTGACTTGGATGAACTCAAGCATCACAGTGTTATATATGACTATACCGAATGCCCATATCCTATTCACTTGTTCAATGAACTCGAAATTATTGATACGGAATTACGCAGAATTCATTCTCAACTGATACAAGGAACAGTAGATAAAGCAGTTATTCTATCTGATCATGGTGCTAGTAGATTAGCTGTGCTATACGGAAAAGAAGTTCCCGCTAATATAGAGTTGGAAGAAAAAGGACTTCACAGCGGTAGATGCTGCAAGATCAGTGAAGATCCTCATTTGGCGCAGGCATCTTACGAAGATGGCTATGCTATCATGGCGAATTATGAACGATTCAAAGGCAGCCGAAAAGCGAATCTTGAAGTTCACGGTGGTGCGTCATTGGAAGAAGTCATTGTTCCTGTAATTACACTAACTCGTAAGCCGACAAATGTAACATATTGTTTCGTTGCTTCTGTCGTTAAATTTAAAATGGGACAACCCTGTAAAATCACACTATTTTCTAATGCACCTATGGAAGCCCCCAAGATCAAAGTTAATGAGATCTTCTATGAAGGTGTATTTGTTGGTGATAAAAAGCATGCAGAATTTACTATGCCAGAATTAAAAAGATCGAATACATATGCTGCTGCAGTTTACGACGGTGAGCGGAATGTAGGAGTGACCCTCAATTTTAGAATTGAGCGTTCCACCAAGCAAAAGAACTTGTTCGGATTATAAAAAATATAGAAAGGAGATTTATAATGGATACGGGAACAACTGATGCTACTCCCCTGGAATCGAGTGTTGACCAAAGCTTTATAGAGCGACTGAAAGATGCTTTTGATACCATGGTGGTCTTCAAGGATTTGAAGCAAAGCAACTTCATCTCTTCTTTTAAGCTTCCGTCATTTATGCGTGACTATGTTGTGAAGAACTTTCAAGACGATAATGGTGAAGTAAATGTAGACGGAGCAGCTGATTTTATCCGGTCCTATATTCCTAAAAAGGAAGATTGGAAAAATATTAAGGATCGCATTATAAACAGAAACGAAACTCCTAAACTTTTGGCCAAAATCTCAGTAGAAATTGACATCCGTACCGGAGAAGTTGCCTTCGCGCTACCTGATTTTGGCCTGGGATATAAGGATACAACAATTCCCAGAGATGTTTGGAATGCTTGCAGTGAGGGCCTTTTGAGAGCTGAGGAAAACTGGGGTATTATAGAATTGGGATATCAATATCCATATGATTCAAAGACGCCTGGGAAAATCAAGCTTATGGACTTTACAGACTTTTGTCCATATGAAACAGATCTGGACGAATTTAAATCAGCAAGAGAGAGCTTTTCTTTAGACGAATGGTTAAACATTGTACTTTCTGCCGTCGATTATAATCCTGCAGGATACGAAAATCGCACACAAAAGTTGACAGTCATTCAGCGTTTACTACCGTTTGTCGAAAAAAATTTGAACCTTATTGAATTGGCACCTCCCGGAACAGGCAAGTCGTATCTTTTTGGCCAGATTAGTAGATATGGATGGTTGGTTTCTGGTAAAGTAACCAGAGCAAAGCTTATTTACGATATTGGCAAGAAAACAGATGGTATTGTGGCCTATAAAGATTTCGTCGTATTAGATGAAATCCGTGAGGCCGAATATATTAAAGATACTGAGCTTCATTCTGCATTACAGCAGATTATGGAAAACCGAAAATATAATGCCCCCGATGGTCATGAAGTGAACGTGGATGCTGGCATTGTATTCTTGGGCAATATTGCAGGAAGCGCCATGGACGAGTACAGTAATATGTTTCTCGAATTGCCTGAGCCGTTCCATCGTGTCCCGTTCCTTGATCGTATTCACGGATTCATCAAAGGTTGGGATTTGCCCAGGATGAACGATGACCTCAAGGCTTTTGGATGGGCCTTGAATTCTGAGTATTTCTCCACAATCATGCATGAACTGAGAGATGATCCGTCCTATCGAGCTATCGTAGACGCTAGAATTGAAATGCCTCCCAAAGCAGATACCCGTGATACTGAAGCTATTAAGAGAATTGCTACTGCGTATTTGAAATTACTGTTCCCGCAAGTACGAAAACCCAGTGATATTTCTTCCCGTGATTTCAATAGGTATTGCTTGCAGCCAGCTATGGATATGCGAGCTATTATTAGAATTCAGATGGGAATAGCTGACGAACAGGAAGCTGGAAAAACCGTTCCAAGCTTTACAGTGGCAGATGCGTAAAATATTAAAAGTGAGCTGTGCTTCATGCGGGAAGGAAGCACTGACTAAAAATGAAATTGGCATTAACAAGAAGCTGCTAGGTGAAGATGCAGAAGTATTTTACTGCATAGATTGTTTGGCTGATTATCTTGAAGTAATTCCCCAAGATATCTATGATAAAATTGAGGAGTTCAAAGATAACGGGTGCAAATTATTTGAGTAAGGTGATGGTGTATGATTTATGCTGACCATGCAGCTACAACAAAGTTGGATAGTTTTGCATTTGAAGCAATGAAGCCGTTCTTACTGAATGAATATGGAAACGCATCGCAGTTATACTCATTTAGTAGATCAGCAAAGAAGGCGCTTAGACAATCTCGTGAAAGAATCGCTACATGCATTAATGCAAATCCTGAAGAAATTTACTTTACATCTGGTGGAACAGAAAGTGATAACTGGGCGATTAAGTCATCAGCTCTTGTGTATGGTGATTTACGAGCCACGATTACTTCTCAGATAGAACACCATGCTGTTTTGAATGCGTGTGCATCCGTAGAAAAAATGGGCTTTCCTGTTGTATACTTGCCAGTAGATAGTGATGGAGTTGTCCAACCAACTGTTCTCAAAGATGTAATTACACCTAATACAAAATTGGTGTCAATTATGTTTGCCAACAATGAAATCGGCTCCGTTCAGCCAATAAAAGAATTGTGTACAATCGCACATAAGAACGGGGCACTCTTTCATACAGATGCAGTACAAGCGGTTGGCCATTTAGCTATTGATGTAAAAGCGTTGGGCGTCGATATGCTCTCTGCTTCAGCACATAAGTTCAATGGCCCCAAAGGTATAGGTTTCTTGTATATAAAACATGGCATCAATTTTCCACCATTGCTGGATGGCGGTTCGCAGGAATTCGGAATGCGTGCAGGTACAGAAAATGTTGCCTCAATAGTAGGTATGGCAGTAGCACTTGAAAATAGCTGCAACCATATCCTAAAATCCACAGAGAAACTGCAGAGATTGGAAAAGTGCTTAGTAAATGAGCTAAAAGCTGCTAACTTAGACTTTATATTGAATGGTAGTCGTTTAAGAACACCCGGAAATATAAGTCTCTCTTTCAAAAATGCAAGTGGTGAAATGCTGCTCCATCGTTTAGATTTAATGGGAATTTGTGTTTCAACTGGATCCGCCTGTGATAGTACAACTACACAAGTTTCTCATGTGCTACAAGCAATTAAAGTTCCGGCCGAATATATTCAAGGAACAATTCGTATAACATTAGGGTTCGAAAATACCGAAGAAGATGTATTGAAGATTGCAAAATCATTAATTAAGATTCTTCAGAAATAACCGAGTAATTTTGAATCTCGATCCCGATGGTTAATTCATAATAAGCCCATGCCCCTGAATATGTGGGCGTGGGCTTAATTTTTTTTTGAATTTATGCTGTACCCATATTGTACCTTCATCTAACATTGACACGTCCATATTGCCGATAGAAGCTTGCAAAAGTGTCTAGAGGAAGGGATACTGATTATGCGCAAAAATGCGCTGCCGTCAGGGCCAAAACTCTGTGCGGCAACGCACTATCCATCAATCTTTGTGAGTTAACGCTATGATTATATAAGCAATTGCTTTTACAAGCCATTTTACTAGGTAACAAATAGAGCAATCGGTATACAGAGAAATAAGACGATAAGACCTTCTAAGAAGTTGGAAGATCCAGACTACATCGGTGGTCGCACCGCTTTGTACCTTTGTATCAACCTGGACATAACCATTGGTATTCTCACTTGGAACGAGCGGTGAAAGTTCTACGTCATTCTGAAACGCGGCAATCATCGCCACATCAGCGGGGAGAACTCCCTCTTCGCCAGTGTTTGTGAACGTGATGTAGACCGCCACACACCCGTACTCATCGTAGAGCGCCATGTGCTCGCAGGAATTATAGTCCAGCGTGTAGCCAGAGTCAGCTGAGTAACCAGCTAGACACAAAACCGACAGAAATCAACAGAATCAGAACAAGTAGCTTTTTCATTATAAGACCTCCTTAAGAATCGGCTCATGGACATACTTGATTCAGTCCATATTGCCGTATTTGTACTGCGCCTTGATTCCTTCGCTGGCAAAAACTTCGTAGAATACCCATATAAAATCGTCTCTGTCAAAGTTGATACTGAGGGGAGGTTTTGAGGAATTTGAACTGTAAATCGGACATCTTCTTATCTATTATGCATAGAGTATAACATGAAAAGCACATGTTAACATTAAAAAGACGGTACATTGTATTTTACACGAAACTTTTATACTTTTGTTGCGCTTAGCACATTTCTTCCCATCTCTCGTAGGGAAATTCCGGCAACGTTGCCCTCTGCGAAACGCCCTGGCACGCTACACACAGTTGAGTCTAGCATCCTCTATCATGTGCTATTTCAGGTATAATGTGATCAATTCAGAACCGGAAGCAGCTCTGATAAATGGGGATGGATTATCAGCATTAGCAAAATCTCATACGCTGGATCTTTGATCTCCCGTTTCTGAGATTTTCTAAGACTACGATTATTGAATAATCTTCTCCAGATTGCGGAACTAAACAACTCATGGGGATTTGTTGCAGCAATTAGAATGCTATCATTGTTAAAAACGTCGATATATTCGATTAACGTTATTGTGTACGGCACGCAGGTAGCGGAAGTAGCTCTGGTATATGAGCATGTAGGCTTCTTCGATGGTGCTTTGGAACAACCTCAGTTCATCGAGGATTCCTGCAAGAGGAAGGTTGTTGCCATCGTGGTCCTATCAGCTGGGCTTAGATTAGCCAAAACATTCTTTCTAATTCCGCCAAATTTTGACAATATGTGCGTGTGAAATGTGGTAGCATGACCAAAGTGAGAATAAACGGTAGACAGTGACAGCAAACTTT
>RCNH01000356.1_pt1 | contig 19890 bp, 22 predicted proteins | sample 2041161 | NCBI WGS metagenome assembly RCNH01 (sample SAMN09708215, study PRJNA481090) | Feces metagenome, whole genome shotgun sequencing project. | biome: feces | host: Leptonychotes weddellii | place: Antarctica: Sion Island | collected 2010-03-01 | reverse complement strand
ACAATCCCGGAGATTGTGCTGTACCCTTATTTTTTATCCGGGCCCGATTCCGACAGTAAATTCACAGCAGGTAAACTATACTGAAACCTGCAGAAAAGAACTGGTTTACTCCGGATTCTTTTAAAAACGAGGAGGTATAAAAGTATGCAGTTTACGAGTTTTCTGGACAGCGGGCGGCTTACGGTGGCTCTGGACGGAGAAATCGATCACCACCGGGCAAAGGCCTATATACAGGCTATAACCGCCAAGATTGAAGCCTATACGCCGGATGTATGTGCGCTGGATTTTCGGGATGTTTCCTTTGTGGATTCCTCCGGAATTGCAGTTGTAATCAACGCATTGAGAGGGATGACTCAGATTGACGGAAAACTGATTCTGGTAGGAATCACAGAGCAGCCCATGCGGGTGTTTCGGGCATCCGGAATCGATAAACTGGTAGAAATCAAGGAGGCTGTGTCATGAAATTTGAAAACTATATGATTCTGGAGTTTCCCAGCAAATCATCCAATGAGGCATTTGCCCGGTCGGCGGTAGCATGCTTTGCTTCCCAACTGGATCCGACCCTTGAGGAAATGGGGGATATTCGTACCGCTGTTTCCGAAGCGGTGACCAACTGCATCGTGCATGCCTATCCCAATGAGATGGGCATCATTACGCTGCGGTGCAGGATCCTCAAAGACCAGATCCTGGACATCGTTGTTAAGGACAAGGGAATCGGAATTGCAGATGTGGAACAGGCCAGACGTCCTGCTTATACAACAGGCGGCAGTGAACGCAGCGGCATGGGCTTTACCATCATGGAAAGCTTTATGAGCAGCCTGGAAATCAGCTCGGAACCCGGAAAGGGGACAACCGTACATATGCGCCGCAGGATCTGTCGCCGCCAATGACCAGAACGGAAGAATTGATCCGCCTGTCTCAGGAAGGAGATGCGGATGCGGGGGAGCGGCTGGTTGAGGAAAACTCCGGACTGATCTGGGCTGTCTGCCGCCGGTTTGCCGGCCGGGGAACAGATCTGGAGGACTTGTATCAGTTGGGTTGTCTGGGATTTCTGAAGGCTGTGGAAGGCTTTGACCTTGCATTCGGGACACAGTTTTCCACCTATGCAGTTCCGAAAATTGCCGGAGAGATCCGGCGCTTTCTCCGGGATGACGGTACTGTCAAGGTTTCCAGAACCATCAAAGAACAGGCATCTGTCATCCGTCAGACCAGGGTGAAGCTGACGGGCGTTCTGGGACGGGAACCGACAATCAGCGAAATTGCAGAGAAAACCGGATTCACACTGGAAGAAATCAGCCTTGCGGAAACCGCCACTGCATCCACCGAATCCATCCAGATGGTTATGGGTGAAGACGGGTTTACTCTGGAAAATGTACTGACGGACACGGAAAGTGAAGACCAGCTTCTGGAAAAAATCTCTCTGCGTCAGGCAATCGGGAAGCTTCCTGAAAGAGAAGCATCCGTAATCCGGCTCCGGTTTTACCATTCTTTGACGCAGGAACGAGCAGCCAAGGTTCTGGGGGTCAGTCAGGTCCAGATTTCCAGAATCGAGAAGAAAGCAATTTCCATGCTTCGGGAAATCCTTGCATAGGCACACAGCTGAAAAAAAGACTTTACCTTTTGCGTGAAATGCGGTAAAATTAAGGCAAATATGAAAAGATAGACAGGTGTACCTATGACCGAACAACTTGATTCCCGATTTCTTGCCGCACGACGGCAGTATATTGCATCCCAGTTTCAAAATCTGAACGATATGCAGCAGCAGGCCGTTATGACTACAGACGGACCTCTGCTGCTTCTTGCAGGCGCAGGCAGCGGAAAAACCACGGTTCTGATTAACAGAATCGCCAACCTGATCCGGTTCGGATGCGCCAGCGACAGCAATGAGATTCCCGATACCGTTACAGAAGACGATGTGCTTTTTCTGGAAAATTTCCGGGAGCCTGCTTCTGAGTTTGACCACCACAGAGCGGATTGCCTGTGCGCGCTCAGACCGGCACGTCCCTGGAACATCATTGCCATTACCTTTACAAACAAAGCTGCCAATGAGATGAAATCCCGGCTTTCCAAAATGCTGGGCGAGAGCGGACAGGACGTATGGGCCATGACTTTCCACTCTGCCTGCTGCCGGATCCTGCGCAAATACATCGACCGCCTTGGCTACAGCCATAGCTTTACCATCTATGACAGCTCCGATTCGGAAAGAGTCATGAAAGAGGTCGTCAAGGATATGGGGCTGGACGACAAGACCTTCCCGGCACGGTATGTTCTGGGCGCAATCAGCAAGGAAAAGGACCGCATGATGGATCCGGACCGGATGATAGCCCGTGCAGAGGCCACCGGAGATCTCAGAGCACTGCATTTGGGAAAGGCGTACAGAAATTACCAGAAACGGCTCAAGGAAAATGATGCCCTGGATTTTGACGACATTATTCTGCTGACGGTGAAGCTGCTGCAGGAAAATGAGGATATCCGTACCGATTACCAGCAGAAATTCCATTATGTCATGGTCGATGAGTATCAGGACACGAATAATCTGCAGTATCTGCTGACCAGCCTTCTGGCAGGCGGCTACGAAAATATCTGCGTGGTCGGTGATGATGACCAGAGTATTTACCGTTTCCGGGGTGCCACCATTGAGAACATTCTCAATTTTGAGAAACAGTTCAAGGCTGCCAGAACTATCCGCCTGGAGCAGAATTACCGCTCTACGCAGGCCATTCTCAATGCAGCCAATGCGGTCATTTCGCATAACATCGGCAGAAAAGGGAAAAAGCTCTGGACCGCCAACGACGAAGGAGACCCCATCATCGTGTACGAAGCACACGACGAAGGCTCGGAAGGAAACTTTGTTGCCGGAAAGATTATCTCCGAATCCAAAGGAAAGAATTTCAAGGATTTTGCCGTTCTTTACCGTACCAATGCTCAGTCCAACGCCATGGAATTTGCCTTCAAGCGCAATGGCATTCCATACCGTGTGATCGGCGGTACCCGGTTCTTTGACCGCGCAGAAATCAAGGATATGCTGGCCTACCTGTGTGTCATCAACAACCGTGCCGATGATCTTCGCCTGAACCGCATTATCAACAATCCGCCCAGAGGTTTGGGCGCCAAAACCATCGAAACAGCGCAGAGACTTGCGGCAGCAGAAGGAAAACCGTTGTATCATGTCATTTCGGATCCGCAGTCCTATGCTCCGCTGGAAAAGCCAGCGGCGAAGCTTCAGGAGTTTTCCGCGCTGATTGAGGGCCTTGCGGAACTTCTGGATGAGGGCATCAGCCTGCCTGATTTTTATGAGGAGCTGATGAACCGCACCGGGTATGTGACCATGCTCGAAAGCAAGCCCACAGAAGAAAACAAGACCCGGCTCGAAAATATCAGAGAACTTAAATCCAGCATCAATGCCTATGCTGAAGAAGCAGAAATCCCCACACTTTCCGGATTCCTGGAAGAAATTGCGCTCTATACCGACATCGAGCAGTACAACGAAGATGATGATGCGGTTGTCATGATGACCATGCACTCGGCAAAGGGCCTGGAATTTCCCCATGTGTTCCTGATCGGGTTTGAGGATGGTCTGTTCCCCGGTATGCGTGCCATTGGCGATCCTGAGGAAATGGAAGAAGAGCGCCGACTGTGCTATGTTGCCATCACCAGAGCCAAGCAGACCCTGACGATTACCCATGCCAAGCAGCGCATGATCTATGGCCGTACCAATGCGGCAATGCCTTCCCGCTTCCTCAAGGAAATCCCGGAGGAATGCATCGTCCGCAAGGGCGGAACCCGGCTTCGTGCAGAGCCCAGCGGCTATGGCTCCGGCAGTGGTTATCGCCGCCCTGTGAGCCACAGAGAGTCCATGATTCGTCAGGAAATTCAGCGCAGTGAAGTTTCCTCGCTTACCGGAAAAACGACATCTCCCGAGTGTCCGGAGTTTAACAAGGGGGATATGGTGGTACATACAGCGTTTGGAAAGGGTATGGTGCTTTCCGTCATGAAGATGGCAAACGATGCCCTGCTGGAAATTGCCTTCGATGAAATCGGAACGAAAAAGCTGATGGCCAGAACTGCTTCGGTCCACATGAAAAAATTGTCATAATTCTGCAAAACGCCCCATATGCTTCCCCGGGGGGATGCGTATGAGGCGTAAGCGACGTCGCCTGTGGAGGCGTATTCTGATTGCTGCCGTGCTGATTCTGGGTATGTTTCTGATTTTTCGAGGCAGACTGTATCCTGCCGCAGAGGAACTTGCCCAGACGCAGGTGAAAAACGTAACATCAGATCTGATCAATGATGCTGTAGATGAGCAGATTGCGACCGGAGATATCCAGTATGACAGGATTGTTTTCTTCGAAAAGGATGTCAACGGGAAAATCACAGCGCTGAAAACCAACATGGGGGAAATAAACCGCCTGAAAACACAGACGCTGAATCTGCTCAACGATGAAATTCTGGGAATCGATACGGATAAACTGGGAATCCCTGTGGGAAGTCTGATTTTTCCGGAACTGTTTTCCGGAAAAGGATTTGCCATTCCCGTACAGATTCTGGCAATCCGCAATTCAGATGCAGCTTTTTCCAGTGCGTTTTCCGCAGCCGGAATCAACCAGACCCTGCACCGGCTGAATATGGATGTTTCCGTGGATGTGACGGTGCTGGTGCTTGGAAGAACGTCGTCTTTTACCATCAGCAGTCAGGTTGTTGTGGCGGAAACGGTGATTATCGGTGATGTGCCGGAAACTTTTTTACAGACCGGAGGAAAATAAATGGAACCAAAAGAAAGAATTCAGCAGCTGAGTGCGCTGCTGACAGAAGCCAATTACGAATATTATGTTCTGGATAACCCCACCATTCCGGACTTTGAATACGACCGGTCTCTGCGTGAACTGGAAGAACTGGAAAAGCAGTATCCTGAATTTGCCCTGCCGGATTCCCCTACACAGCGGGTGGGCGGTCAGGCTGTCAGCGAATTTCAAAAGGTGACGCATCAGGTGCCTCTGATGAGTTTGCAGGACGTTTTCTCTGCGGAAGAGCTGACGGAGTTTCTGGACAGAGTCCTTTTGGACCATCCGGAAACGGAATTTTCCGTGGAGCCAAAGGTTGACGGCCTTTCCGTTGCACTGGAATATGTTGACGGCGTTTTCCTTCGGGGTGCTACCAGAGGTGACGGCAACGTGGGTGAAGATGTAACCGAAAATCTGAAAACCATCCATGCAATTCCTATGAAACTGGAAAATGCGCCTTCCCGGCTGATTGTCCGCGGAGAGGTGTTTATGCCGAAAAAGAGCTTTGAGCAGCTAAACGCCCGTCAGGAGGCAGAGGGGAAACCTCTGTTTGCCAACCCGCGCAATGCAGCAGCCGGTTCTCTGCGTCAGCTCGACCCCAAGATTGCCGCTTCCAGAAAGCTGGATATTCTTGTGTTCAACGTGCAGCTTGCAGAGGGAGTAAGTTTTGAAACCCACAGTCAGTCCTTGGAATATCTGCGGAAGCTGAAATTTAAGGTAATTCCCGCAAAGATTCTTTCCAGACCGGTGGACGTGATTGCCGAGGTGACCCGGATCAATGAAGAGCGGGAAAAGCTTACCTGTGACATTGACGGCGCAGTAATCAAGGTGAATTCTCTGAGCCTGCGGGAAAAGCTTGGCCAGACCGTCAAGTTCCCCAAATGGGCAGTAGCCTACAAGTATCCGCCGGAAATCAAGCCTACTGTTGTTGAGGATATTGTGGTGCAGGTGGGCAGAACCGGAGTGCTGACGCCGAAGGCGGTTGTGCAGCCGGTCCGTCTGGCGGGAACAACCGTCACCAATGCCACTTTGCACAATCAGGATTTTATTTCCGAACGTGATATCCGTATTGGCGACACAGTGCTGATCCGCAAAGCCGGTGAAATTATCCCGGAAATTCTGGAGGTAGATCTGTCCAAACGGCCTGCGGATGCGGTGGTATACCGCCTGCCCGCATTTTGCCCGGTGTGCGGTGCGCCTACGGTCAAGGATGAGGACGGAGCGTTTCTTCGCTGCACGGGCGCGGAATGTCCTGCGCAGCTCAGCCGCAATATTTCTCATTTTGTCAGTCGGGATGCCATGGATATCGATGGCCTCGGTACTGCCATTGTGGAAACTCTGATCGAACGGGGAATGATCAAGTCTCCGGCCGACATTTATTACCTGACGCTGGAGGAGCTGAAAAGTCTTTGGCAGAAAGGCGGAAAAGCTGCAGAAAAGCTGCTTGCCTCCATCGAAAAAAGCAAGCAGCAGGATCTGGGACGCCTGATTTATGCTCTTGGAATCCGTCAGGTCGGTGCCAAAACCGGTAAGGTCCTTGCCAGAAGCTTTGGCAGCATGGATGCACTGATGCAGGCATCTGTAGAGGAGTTGACCGAAGTGGAAGATGTGGGAGAAGTGACGGCCCAAAGCATTTTTGAATGGTTTGCGCAGCCCCAGTCCCGGCATATGATAGAGCGTCTGCGCCAGGCTGGTGTAAACTTTGAAAACACCCGGCAGATTTCGGACAGTCGTTTTTCCGGCATGACCTTTGTCCTGACCGGAGCACTGACCCGTTTTACCCGGGAGGAAGCTTCCGAGAAAATCGAACAGTTCGGAGGTAAGGCATCCGGTTCCGTATCCAAAAAGACCAGCTATGTGGTCGTCGGAGAAAATGCCGGCTCCAAGGAACGCAAGGCAAGAGAATTGGGAATTCCCATCCTGACAGAAGACGAATTCTTTGAAATGATTCAGTAAAATAAGAATGCCGGAAAGCAGTTCTGCTTTCCGGCGATTTTTAAAGAGAAAAATCCTCGTCCTGATATTTGCTGAAATCCAGCGCCTTTGGCTTGGACGGAATCCGCTTGCAGGGATCATACTGGAACTTTCTGCACTGGTAAAACATGGAAACCACCCCGTGTTTGGTGCAGAGCATCTGATTTTCATCCAGCATGGTACCGTGGACACAGTACTTGCAGGAGCGGGAAGCCTGTTTCCGAAAAAGCATAGAAAACCCCTCACGTTTGCTGTATTTTCTTTATTATACACCAACGGACGAAAGATTTCCACTGTGAATTTCCCGAAAATGCAGAAACAACAGCAGTATGACTGCGGGGATGCAGAAAATGGCGGCAAGGGAAAACCCACAGATGGAGCTTGCCGGAAAAAGAAATTTTGCGGTGATTGAAGCAAATGCAAGGCTCAGGCTGCACTGCAGGAGTTTTCCCGGCAGATACATTCCAAGTCCAAGTCGGGAATCTGTGACACCTGCGGTCTGCATACATACACAAAGCCCTCCAAAGCCAAGGAAACCCGCGCTGAGGATCAGCCGAAGCCCCGGGTCGGAAACTTTTTCCAGCGCAAAAAAACCGTTGGTCAGTTCCAGCATTCCGCAGACAAATGCCTGCAGTTCTAATGGAAAAAGCCACATGATCCACCGCTGCAGGAAAGCAATTACCACACGGAACAGGATGATCCAGCCGCAGACCGTACCCATTACGCGCACGCTTTTTGCCACGGCAGAGGAAAGATCTACCGGTGCGGACGGATACACGGTTTCAGTATCGCGGGATGAACCGGGAAGCAGAATTCCTGTGATGACAGCGCAGAGAATATGGATTGCCCACAGACAGAACAGAATTTTTACATCCGGAAACAGTTTCATTCCCATTCCAAAGATGAATGCAGGACCTGCGTTGCTGCAGAATCCAAGCATTCTGTGTGCATCCCTTTCGGACAATGACCCCCGACGGAAGGCTTCACTGACGCATCCGGCTCCTACGGGATACCCGCCCAGCAGACCGGTCAGCAGCAGACTTTCCGCACCCGGCGGGATCCGGCAGAGCTTTCCGAGGGGGCGCAGCAGGTTCAGTCTGCAGCCGCCAAGTGTACCGGTAATCAGCATGGACAGTACAAAAAATGGAAACAGAACGGGAATGACAGACAGAATGCATTGCTGCAGCCCATCTGAAGCGCCTGCAGCCGCGGTTTTTGCATCCAGAATCAGAATCAGAAAAGCTGTGGCAGAACATATTCCCACAGCAATGCGTTTTTTCATAGACATCCCTCCGAAAAGAATCTATGCTTCCCGGGAAAAAATATCCTTGCCAAGCATATGCTTTGAAAAAAGGAGGTGCCATTATGAAGCGAGCAGGACAATGGCTGAAGAATATGTCTGAACGTGCAGATCTGCCTGGGGAAACATTGCCGTCGGTGCCTGTTGTGGAGTTGGCAGGGGATTCCCGTGTGCTGATTGAGCAGCACAGCGGGCTGACCTCGTACGGAACTGAGAAAGTTCTTGTGCAGGTACGATACGGCGAAATCTGCGTAAGCGGTCACCGGCTCCGGCTTACAAGAATGACAAAGGAGCAGCTCGTCATTTCCGGAACAATTGATGCAATTACGGTGTGCAGGAGGGGAAAATAACAGTGCTGTGGCAATCTCTTGGCGGAACAGTGCGGTTCCGGCTTACCTGCGCAGATCCGGCTGCGGCAATGTCCGGAATCAATGCCGCGGGAATTCCGCTTTTCAATGCGGTGTTGGATGAAGAACTGACCATGGAAGCCTCCGTGCGAAGATGTGATTTTCGCAGACTGCGGAAAGAGACCCGACGCAGAGGGGGGAAACTGGAAATTCTCAGCCGAAGTGGAATTTACTGGCGAATAAAAGCGTCCGTGCGAAGGCCGGTGCTGCTGACCGGGTTTCTGCTTGCGGCGGTGCTGGTATCCTATCTCGGGTCCCATATATTGTTTGTGCGCGTGGAGGGAAATCATGATGTCCCGGAGAGGTACATTCTCGAGCAGGCGGAAAAATGCGGCATTGCGCTGGGAGTGTCCCGACGATCTGTGCGAAGCGAACAGATGAAAAACAGACTGCTGGCATCGATTCCGGCGCTTGAATGGGCCGGCGTGAATACCTCCGGTTGTGTTGCAACCATTTCTGTCCGGGAAAGAGAAATTCCGGAGGACGATGCCCAGACAACGGAACCGGGAGAAATTGTGGCGGGGCTTGACGGTGTAATCCAGTCTGTCACTGTCCGGCAGGGAACCGGAATGTGCCGTGTGGGGCAGGCGGTCCGGGCAGGGGAAGTGCTGATATCAGGCTATACAGACCTGGGACTTTGCATCCGTGCCGATCCGGCAGAAGGAGAAATTACGGCAGACACAAATCGAAAAATATCTGCCAGAATCCCTGCAGACAAAGTGCGCAGAGAGGGGAAAAGGAAGTCTGAACGAAAAATTTCTCTGATCATTGGAAAAAAACGCATAAAATTCTATAAAGGGAGTGGAATTTCCGATGGGGTTTGTGTTAAAATGTCATGTGTAAAGGAATTGACTTTGCCTGGAGGATTTGTGCTTCCTGTTGCGATACAGACAGACCGGCTGTTTTACTATGACACTTCCCGGGACTTGATGCAGCCCGAAGAGGCAGAACAGCTTGCTGCAGTATGCGCAGAAGCGTATCTGAAAGAGCAGATGCTTGCAGGCAGAATCCTCAGCAGCAGCTGTGCTGTGCGCCAGGTGCAGGACGGTCTGCTTTTTTCCGGAAGCTATGCCTGCCGGGAAATGATTGGCAGGGCAAAAGGTTGGAGGACTGTGAATAACTATGAGTAAAATAATAGAAAGGACCGTGAATGCCGAACGGGTGGAAGACCTGATTGCGGTATTTGGGTCCTTTGATGAAAATATCAAAAGGATCGAGGAAAGCTTTGAGGTGACCATCGTAAACCGCGGGACGGAACTGAAGGTCACGGGCGATGAGGAAGCTGCCGATATGGCGGTACGGACACTGGAGGGCCTGCTGTCGCTGTCTGCAAAGGGTGAAACCATTGACGAGCAGCGTGTGCGCTATCTGATGACGCTGGTGCGGGAAGGAAATGACGACCAGGTTCGGCAGATGGCCAAAGATGTTGTCTGCATTACGGCAAAGGGAAAGCCCATTAAGCCGAAAACCGTAGGCCAGCAGACATATATGAAAGCAATTCTTCAGAATACGGTGACCATCGGTGTCGGACCTGCCGGAACGGGAAAGACCTATCTTGCCGTGGCGGCGGCTGTGGCAGCCTTCCGGGAGCGGACGGTCAACCGGATCATCCTGACAAGACCCGCCGTGGAGGCGGGAGAAAGGCTTGGTTTCCTGCCGGGCGACCTGCAGAACAAGGTCGATCCGTATCTGCGGCCGCTGTACGATGCCCTGTATGACATGCTCGGTGCCGAAACTTTTCAGAAGTATCAGGAGCGCGGCTCCATTGAGGTTGCGCCTCTGGCCTATATGCGCGGACGAACGCTGGATGACAGCTTTATTATTCTTGACGAGGCCCAGAATACAACCCGGGAGCAGATGAAAATGTTCCTGACACGTCTTGGATTCGGGTCAAAAATCGTGATCACGGGAGACGTGACCCAGATCGATCTGCCGGAAGATAAGGTTTCGGGCCTGAAGGATGCAATTCGGGTTCTCGAGGATGTCAAGGACATTGCAATCTGTCGGCTGTCTTCTGCAGACGTGGTTCGTCATGCACTTGTTCAGCAGATTATCAATGCCTATGAGAAGGCAGAAAAGAAAAACGAGCAGAAAAAACTTCCCCAGAATTACCGGGGAACCTATCAGAGGAAAAAGTCATGAGTCAGATAAAGATCAATATCACATTTGATGTTTTTACAATTAAACAGCCTATTATTACCCGGATTATTCAGCGCTGCGTGGAAGCAACCATGGATGCGGAGGGGATCACCGTTCCCTGTGAGATCAACGTCCTTGTAACCAATGACAAGGGGATCCATGCCATCAACAAGGCAAGCCGGGGCGTGGATCGCCCCACAGACGTGCTGTCGTTCCCAATGTTCTCTCTTGAAGCGGGCAATCCGCCGGAAGACTGGACGGAATATCTGGATCCGGAAACCGAAATGTGTCCCCTGGGTGATATGTGCATTTCCCTGGAGCGAGCCGTTGCACAGGCTAAGGAATTCGGCCACAGCACACGCCGCGAAGTGGGCTACCTTACCATTCATTCCATGCTGCACCTTCTGGGATATGATCATCTGGATGAAGGCCCCCAGAAAAAGCAGATGCGTGCCCGGGAAGAAGCAATTGCTTCCGGAATTCCCGGCATGAACCGTGAATAATACAGAGGAGAATATCATGAAGACAAAAACTGCAATGATTACCATAGCAGGACGGCCCAACGTGGGCAAGTCCACACTGACCAACTACCTGGTCGGCGAGAAGATCGCCATTGTGTCCAACAAGCCTCAGACCACCCGCAACAGAATCTGCGGCATTGTCACCCGGGATGATACGCAGTTTGTGTTTGTTGACACACCGGGATTCCATAAGCCAAGAACAAAGCTGGGAGATTACATGGTCGGTGTTACCAAAGATTCTATTGCCGACGTGGATCTGACCGTTCTGGTTGTGGAACCCATTCCTTCCATCGGACCTCAGGAGCAGGGTCTGATTGATCAGGTCAAGGCCAGAAACTGCCCGGTTGTTCTGTGCATCAACAAAATCGATACCGTGGAAAAGGATCACCTGCTGGAGGTAATCGATGTCTACTCCAAGGCGGCTTCCTTTGAGGCGATCATCCCCATCTGCGCCAAATCCGGTGACGGTGTGGACGAGCTTCTGCAGGTCTGCCGGAAGCATGCCGTTGAAAGCCCCTTCCTGTTCCCGGAGGATTCCACTACGGATCAGCCGGAAAGACAGGTGATGGCAGAAATCATCCGGGAGAAGCTCCTGTGGTGCCTGGACCGGGAGGTTCCCCACGGAACAGCTGTGGAAATTACGAAATTTTCCGAGCGTGATAACGGTATCATTGACATTGATGCCACGATTTACTGCGAGAAATCCAGTCACAAAGGCATCATCATCGGTAAAAACGGTGAGATGCTGAAGAAAATCTCCACTATGGCTCGTGTGGACTGTGAAAAGTTCATGGGTACGAAGGTCTATCTGACTGCCTGGGTCAAGGTCAAGGAGAATTGGCGTGACAGCGATTTCCTGGTACGGAACTTCGGTTACAGAGAATAATTTCCCTGGGTAAAATCGGCATTCCCTGCAAAAGCTATTGCGGGAGGGAGTCGAATGGATACAACCCAGCTTTGGCAGCTATTTCTGGAAACCGGTGCTCCGGAAGTCTATATGCTTTATGCAAAAGCAATGAAATCGGAGGGAGTCCATGTATCTGACGGTCCGGGCTCTGGTACTGCGGGTTACGGATTACAATGACCGGGATTCGCTTCTTACCGTTCTGACGGAGTGCCACGGAAAACTTACCATAAAAGCCAGAGGACTGCGGCGGAAAAACAGTCCTCTGACTGCCCCGTGTCAGCTTTTGAGCTATGCAGAGTTCACACTGTTTGAATACCGGGGTATGTACACAATCAATGAGGCATCCAGTCAGGAGCTGTTCCGCCCGCTGCGTGATGATTTGACGAAGCTTTCGCTGGCCACCTATTTTGCTCAGGTGGCGGAAACGCTGTCGCAGGAAGATCTTCCCAATCCGGAGCTGCTGAGTCTGGTCCTGAACTGCCTGCATGCGCTGTCGAGTTTGAACCTTCCTGAGCTGCAGGTCAAGGCTGTGTTTGAGTTCCGGTCGGCGTGTCTTGCCGGTTATCTGCCGGATCTTTCCTGCTGCTGGAACTGCGGGAACACGTCTCCGGACCGCTTTGATATATCTGCAGGAAGGCTGGAGTGCGCTTCCTGCCGCAGCATGGAGTCCGACGGACTGCGCTTTCCACTGACAGAAAGCGTACTCAGCTGCATGCGTTATATAGCGTTCTGTGAGCCAAAGCGGCTTTTTGGATTCCGGGCGGGAGACGATACGCTCCGGCAATTGGCCAGAATCACGGAAAGCTATCTGTCCGTGCAGCTGGAACGGGGATTCTCCACACTGGATTTTTATAAATCCCTGTATCTGGATGACTTTCGATTTTCTGAATACAACGAGTGATTTTTAGGAGAAAAAATGTCTGAATTATATGAAAAATCTCTGAAAAAGCTGGAACTGGATCAAGTTCTCGGACTTTTGTCAGAGTGTGCCGGAAGCCATGAGGGCAAAATGGCCTGTCTGCAGGTCCGTCCGTCCTCGGATCTGGAAGAGGTACAGGCTCTTCTGGATCAGACCACTGCGGCTTCCGATCTTTGCACCCGAAAGGGTAATCCTGTATTTACAGAGGTAACGGATGTTTCCTCTGCACTGGAACGGGCGGACAGAGGCGGTACGCTCCAGCCGGCAGAGCTTCTGCGGATCGGCGGTGTCCTCCGCTGTGCAAGAAGCATCCGGGCTTACTGTTCCGACGATGAAACCCCTACGGTACTGGATTCTTTCTTTAAGGCACTGACCCCCAACAAATATCTGGAAGACCGGATTTTCGGAGCAATTCTTTCGGAAGAAGAGATTGCTGACAATGCCAGTCCTGAGCTGAGTGATATCCGCAGGCATATGCGCATCCAGAGCGGCAGAATCAAGGATAGCCTGCAGAAGGTCATCAACTCCCCGGCCTATTCCAAATTTCTGCGGGACCCCATCATTACCATCCGCCAGGGACGCTATGTTGTGCCGGTTAAGGCCGAGTGCAAAAACGATGTGCCCGGTATGGTGCACGATGTATCCGCAACCGGTTCCACCTATTTTGTAGAGCCTATGTCTGCCGTCAATGCCAACAATGCGCTGCGGGAGCTGGAACTGAAGGAGAAAAAGGAGATTGAACGGATCCTGGCAGAACTTTCTGCCGAAGCGGCGGCTCATCGGGAAGATATTTCCATGAACTTTACGATGCTTGTTCAGTTGGATGTCATTTTTGCAAAGGCAAAGCTGGCATACCGGATGCGGGCCTGGGCGCCGCTGATGAACGATACGGGCAAGGTTGACCTCCGCAAGGCCCGTCATCCGCTGATTGATCCGCACAAGGCAGTTCCCATTTCGCTGCGACTGGGTACGGATTTTGATTCCATGATTATCACCGGTCCCAACACCGGCGGTAAAACGGTTACGCTGAAAACTGTTGGACTTCTGACGCTGATGGCAGAATGCGGCCTGCACATCCCTGCAGGTGACGGAAGCTGCCTGAGCACCTTTGACGCGATTCTGGCGGACATCGGCGACGAGCAGTCCATTGCACAGAGCCTGTCAACCTTCTCGAGCCATATGCGCACGATTGTAGATGTGGTCAATGAATGTGATGGACGGACGCTGGTTCTGTTCGACGAACTGGGAGCCGGAACGGACCCTGCTGAAGGTGCGGCCCTGGCTATTGCCCTGATCGAATTTTGCCGGAAGATGGGCAGCTCTGTGGTTGCCACCACGCACTATGCGGAGCTTAAACTCTATGCCATGCGTACGGCAGGTGTTATTAATGCATCCTGCGAATTTGATGTGGAGACACTGCAGCCGACCTACCGACTGCTGATCGGTATCCCCGGAAAATCCAATGCGTTTGCCATTTCCAGAAAACTGGGACTTCCGGAGGATATCCTGAAGGAAGCGGATGATCTGGTAGGCAAAAGCGACAAGGATTTTGAGGACGTGATCTCTCAGCTGGAATCTCAGCGGCAGCAGATGGAAGCAGCCCGGCATGAGGCGGAACGCCTGCGTCAGGAAACCGCGAAAATCAAGCAGCAGAGCGAAGAATACCAGCAGCAGCTTGCCAGAGAGCGGGAAAAGGCCATGGAGGCAGCCCGCCGGGAGGCTCAGGAAATCATCGAGGATGCCAGACGCACCGCCAATGCGGCGTCCGACGAACTTAAGCAGCTTCGCAAACAGCTGCTTGACAGCGCAGATACTGCCGGAATCAATCAGCGCCAGGCAGATGTGCGCCGCAGCCTGAATGAAGCGGAAAGCAAACTTCGTGCCCAGAAACCTAAAGTGGACCGCCCGGAACCTGCCAGGGAAATCATGGTTGGAGATACGGTGGAGCTTCTCAAGCTGGGAACTAAGGCCAGCGTGATTGCAATCAACAAGGACGGCACCTATCAGCTGCAGGCAGGTATTCTGAAGCTGACGGTGAAACCCGATGAGATTTATTTGCTGGAAAATCAGAACCCTTACAAACAAAAGGGAGGCCATCCGGCCCATTCCGGAAGAGAGATGAAGCTTTCCTCCATGCCTACGGAAGTGGATCTGCGGGGAATGGACTCTGTGGAAGCAATCTGCGTACTCAGCCGCTATCTGGATGAGGCCATGCGCAGCAACCTGCAGACCGTGCGGATCATCCACGGAAAAGGAACCGGTGTACTCAGAGCTGCTGTTCATCAGGAGCTGAAGAAGAACAAATTCATCAAAACATTCCGTCTCGGTGTCTACGGTGAAGGTGAAGACGGTGTCACGATTGCTGAATTCAAGTAGTGTTTCGTTGCCTATCCATAAATTCCCACATAAAAACGGCACAGAAATCGGTACTTTCGGATATTTTTTTGCGCTTGTTAAAATGTAACGAAAATCAGTTGACATTTTCTATGGATTTGATATCATATAAGGACAAGAAGCACCGTTGACCATGGTGCTGCAAAAAGGAGAGTTTTGTATGTTTAGTAAGGAAGTTGTGGTTCGGTGCGACTCTGGTCTGCACAACAAACAGGCTACATATTTTGTACAGAAAGCAAACGAATTTGAGAGCAGCATCTGGCTGGAATCCGATAGCCGAAAGATGAATGCCAAGAGCCTTTTGGGTATCATGTCTCTTGGAATTATTACCGGTGCTGAGGTTACTCTGATTGCCAACGGCCCCGATGAGGAAGAGGCAGTTAACTCCCTGGAGACTTTGCTGCAGCGGGATGTTTACTGATTTCCTATAAACCAACCGCCTCAGTGCCACCTTCTGGCTGCATTGAGGCGGTTTTTTTGGAGGCACTATGACATTTGACGAATTGAAGGATAAGGCTAATTCACTGCCGCTGGCACCCGGCGTGTATATCATGCGTGATTCCGGGGACCATGTTATTTATGTGGGAAAGGCGAAAAAACTGAAGAACCGGGTCAGCCAGTATTTTCTGGATATGGCCTCCCACAGTCCGAAGACACGGATGATGGTCAGTAAAATTGACCATTTCGATGTCATTGTTGCGGCCTCGGAATTTGAAGCGCTGGTCCTGGAGTGCTCTTTGATCAAGCGCTATATGCCCAAATACAATATTCTCCTGAAAGACGACAAAGGATATCCCTACCTGCGTCTGAATATGAAGGAACTTTATCCGACGATCACAATGGTCAGCAAAATTGCTGATGATGGAGCAGAGTACTTTGGACCGTTCGGTACCCGCGGTGTGACGACCAGCGTTATGGAGGCAATTCGTCTGACACTGAAACTACCCGGCTGTCGCAAGGAATTTCCGCGTGACATTGGAAAAGAGCGGCCCTGCCTGAATTATCACATGAATCAGTGCGCCGGATGGTGCCAGCCAACGAAATCCAGTACGGAATACCGTGAAATCATGGAGCAGGCCAGACAGCTGCTTCACGGAAATTACAAGATTGTGGCAGAGCAGATCCGTGAGCAGATGCTCCACGCTGCAGATGCTCTGGAATTTGAACTTGCAGCAGCTCTGCGTGACAGGCTCAATGCGGTGGAATCCCTTGGCCAGCGGCAGCTGGTGACCGCACTCTCTATGGCGGATACCGATGTGATCGGCTACGGCCAGTCTGAGGCAAAAGCCTGCTTTGCGGTGCTTCACTTTTCTAAGGGAAACCTGCTGGACAAGGACTATGAGATTTTTTCTGTGCCGGATGAACCTGAAAGTGCCGTGTCCAGCCTGATGAAACAATACTATCTGTCCCACGGAACAGCACCAAAACGTGTGCTGCTGCCGTTTGATCTGGAAGATTCTGAACTGTTTGCAGACCTGATGGAACAAAAATGCGGCAGACGGCCCAAAATCCACATTCCTCAGCGGGGAGATAATATGCGCCTGGTCGAACTGGCAAACAAGAATGCGCTTGAGGAAGCTGTGCGGGTTACCTCCCGGGAAGAAAAAGCTTCCGGCTCGCTGGCACTCCTGGGAAAAATGCTTTCCATGAATCCACCGGAACGGATTGAGTCCTTCGATATTTCCAATATCTCCGGAACGGATATTGTGGCCAGCATGGTGGTGTTCCAGGATGGCAGGCCCAAGAAGAGTGATTACAGGCGCTTTAAGGTGGAAGGCCTGAAAGATCAGGATGACTATGCTTCCATGCGTCAGGTTGTTTCCAGACGGTTCAGGCATTACCTGAGCCAGGATAAAGGATTTGATCGGGCGCCGGATCTGCTTCTGATCGACGGAGGCATTGCTCATGCTAACGTGGCAGTAGACGCCCTGAGTGAGCTTGGACTGGCCATGCCGGTATTCGGTATGGTTAAGGATGACCGGCACCGTACGCGGGCGCTGGTGACACCGCAGGGAGAGGAGGTTAGCATAGACTCCAATCAGGCGGTTTTTGCGCTGGTTGGCAATATCCAGGAAGAGACACACCGGTTTGCCATTACCTATCACAGACAGCTTCGCAGCAAACGCCTGCGCTATTCGGAGTTGGATAATATCCCGGGAATCGGTCCGAAAAGAAAGCAGGAATTACTGAAATACTTTAAGTCGCTGACCGGCATCGGTCAGGCGTCGCTGGCAGATCTGGAAAGGCTGCTGCCAAGGGATGCTGCAGCGGCGGTTTATCATCATTTTCATGATCCAAAACAGGATTGACGGGGGTAAATTTATATGCGCGTAATATCCGGAAAAGCAAGGGGAATCTCACTGAAGGCTCCCGATGGAATGCAGACCCGCCCTACGGCGGATCGGGTCAAGGAAGCACTTTTCAGCATCATTCAGTTTGATGTTCCGGGAACACGGGTGCTGGATCTGTTCGGTGGAACCGGACAGCTTGGCATTGAGGCGCTAAGCAGAGGTGCCCAATATGCTGTATTCGTAGATGCACGGGAAGAATCCTGCAGAGTCATCCGGGAGAATATCCGGAAAACGGGATTTGCAGAGCAGACATCGGTTGTACGTTCTGACTATATGCAGTACCTGCAGCGCTGCAGGGAAAAGTTTGATATTATTTTCCTGGATCCTCCTTATGCAGAAGTGTTCCTGGAAAATGCATTAAACTGTATATCGGAAATTGACATTTTGCAATCTGGTGGTATAATAATTGCGGAACGGCCGGTAGGAAAGGAACTTTCCATGGACTTGTCCGGATACACCCGATCCAAAGATTATAAGTATGGGAACACACTGCTCACGCTTTTTCGTAAGGAATGAGTCAGTGTAACGGAAATGTATGAAAATAGCCATATATCCCGGCAGCTTTGACCCCGTTACCAGCGGTCACCTGAATATTATCAGACGCGCTGCCAGCATCTTCGACCACCTGATTGTCTGTGTCCTCGTAAATGCAGGCAAAAGGCCAATGTTTACGCAGGAAGAGCGGGTGGATATGATCCGCCGTGTAACGTCGGACCTCCCGAATGTGGAGGTTGATTGCTCTGACGAGCTTCTGGCTGAGTATGCCAAGCGCAAAGGCAGCTGTGTGATCGTAAAGGGTCTGCGTGCTGGATCTGATTTTGAAAATGAGTTCCAGATGGCGTTGATCAACCGAAAAATTAACCCGACTCTGGATACTATGTTTTTGACATCTGAGCATCAGTATACCTACCTTAGTTCCAGTGCTGTTAAAGAGCTGGGCTGCTATGATGTTGACCTGTCAGATTTTCTGCCGGAACAGATTATTCCTGATTTTCGGAAACGAATCAATGAATTACGCCAAGGAGGAACTTCCAAATGAACGAAAGCCATATTGAAGAACTGATTACTTCTCTTTACGATATGATTCAGGATGCACGTTCGATGCCCTTAGCTTCCGACAAGTGTATTGTAGAAAGAGAAAAGGCACTGGATATTCTGGACGAATTAACCGCTCAGATGCCCGGTGAGCTGAAGCAGGCCAGAACCATTGTCGAGTCCCGGAACGAACTGATCAGCCAGGCTCGCCGCGAATCCGAGGCTGTGATCCGCCAGGCTCAGGAGCAGGCCAAGCAGCTGGTCTCCAGAGAGACGATTTGCCAGCAGGCCAAGGTACAGGCTGAGGACATGATTCGCCAGGCTCAGGGCCGGATCCGTGACCTCAGAAAGGCAAGCAATGACTATATGGATGATGCTCTGCGGCGTACAGAAGAAGCGATCGCACAGTCTCTGGGCGAAGTGCGTGACACCCGCGCCAAGTTCCGTGCTCTGACGGAAGCTCAGGACAAGCGCACAGAGGAAAATGCATAAGGCTTGATTTGTTTATCGGAGCAGTCGGTTTGGCTGCTCCGATTTTTTACATGACCGGCAGGAATGCCGGTCTATTTTTTTGTCCACGACATAGGTTGTAGGGAAAGGGGAGAGGCATATGAAGAAAGTGACCGGTACAATCTCAACAATGCCCGCAGGCCTTGCTATAGGGCTGCTGGCGGGGCTGAGCGTGACTGCTGCAGGAAGCTGTATTGTGGCATGGATGATTCAGAGTGAAAAACTTGCGGAGTCTTCTGTGGGAATCGGCTCAGCGGCTATTTTGCTGTTGGCAGCAATGACAGCTGCGCTGACTTCATGGATGCGTATCCGGCACCGCAGAGTGATGGTCTGCATGTGCTCGGGAGCTTTGTATTATCTGTCGCTGCTATGCATTACGGCTCTGTTTTTTGGAGGCGTATATCAGGGAATGGCTGTAACCGGATTGATTGTTTTCGGCGGCAGTATGTGCGCTGCGCTGCTGGGACTGAGCAGGGGAGGGAAGAGATATGGCCGGAGAATAAAAATACGCCGATAACTGATGGATGATAAATTGCACAAATTTCGAAAGAGGGTAAATGCGATTTACCTATTACCTTAAAAATGCAGGATAAAATGCAATTCAATATTTAGTATGCGTTTAGAAATCAGAACACAATATATAGAACTATCA
>RCNH01000641.1_pt1 | contig 19952 bp, 13 predicted proteins | sample 2041161 | NCBI WGS metagenome assembly RCNH01 (sample SAMN09708215, study PRJNA481090) | Feces metagenome, whole genome shotgun sequencing project. | biome: feces | host: Leptonychotes weddellii | place: Antarctica: Sion Island | collected 2010-03-01 | reverse complement strand
GGCCATAAGCATAAGTAGGGACAGACGGGTGCGCCCGACATAGCGCTCGGTGTGTGTTGGCACACCGTGAGGGATGCTTTGTGAGAAGCATCTGAACCAGAGGTGGTACCACGATATATTCGTCCTCTGTTTCTTTAGGAATGCGTGTCATACCTAAAGAGGCAGGGGACTTTTTTATTGCCCGGGAAGATAAAAAAGCCTTCGTGCCCAACTGCCACCACGAACAAAACATGGAGGAAACATATGAACAGTGAAAAACGTCGCGATGTTGCCTTTCGCACACGCTGGGGTTTTGTACTCGCATCTGTTGGCTCTGCTGTAGGCATGGCTAACGTATGGGGCTTCCCACATCGTATGGGAGCCAATGGCGGCGGCGCATTCTTGGTCGCCTACATCTTCTTTATTCTTTTGTTTAGCTATGTGGGCCTGCCAACTGAGTTCGCTCTCGGTCGCGCAGCTCGCACGGGCACCCTGGGTTCCTACAAGCATGCTTGGGGTACGCGAGGCAAATCAGCTGGCCGCGTTGGCGGCACCTTGGGCTGGCTTCCTCTCGCAGGCTCTTTGTGTATTGCTGTTGGCTACGCCATCATCGTGGCCTACGTATTAAAGGCTCTGGTTAATTCCCTCACAGGCAATCTTATGACGGTAAATCCAGGAGAGTGGTTCGAGTCCTTTGCTCTTACGGAACACTCGGTCATCCCCTACCATGTATTTATCGTAGTGATTACCTTGTTGAGCATTCTCAAAGGTGCTACAACCATTGAGAAAACCAACAAGATTATCATGCCAATCTTCTTTATCATTTTCTTAATCCTGGCCGTACGTGTTGCATTCCTTCCTAACATCCTTGAAGGCTACAAGTTTATGTTCCTGCCTGACTGGGGCGCCTTGCTCAATCCTATGACCTGGGTGTGGGCTATGGGACAGGCCTTCTTCTCCTTGTCAATTACTGGTAGCGGCATGTTGGTATACGGTGCATACTTAAATAATAAAGAAGATGTTGTACGTCTTGGTCGCGAAACTGCCCTTTTTGACACCATTGCTGCCATTATTGCGAGCTTGGTTATCGTTCCTGCCTGCTTCTCCTATGGCCTTGACGTAGGTGCAGGTCCTGGCTTGCTGTTCGTAACCCTGCCTACCATCTTGCAAGACATTCCCTTCGGCGTATTTTTCGCCATCATTTTGTACACTGCTATGATTTTTGCAGGCATTTCTTCCTTGCAGAACATGTTTGAAGTAGTAACAGAATCCCTGCTTAACCGCTTCCCTGCTTTAAATCGTATCACGGTACTGTGCATCATCTGCGCAATCTGCCTAGGCTTTGGCCTTCAGATGGAAGCAATCTTCCAGTGGGGTCCTTGGATGGACTTGGTATCCATCTACATCATTCCTTTGGGTGCCTGCCTGGGTGCAGTATCTTGGTTCTGGATTATGAAGAAAGATGCCCTTCTCGAAGCTATCAACCGTGGCGTAGAAAAGCCTCGTGGTGATTTGTGGAGGAACATCGGTCGCTTTGTATACGTTCCTGCAACCATTATCCTGTGTGCCATCGCCTTGTTTATGCAGGTATCCTTCTAAACTAAAACGACATACGCAATAAAAACAATACCCCCTTGATGATTACTACAGCACATCGTGCTTGTAAAAGATCATCAAGGGGGTTTTATGCGCTTGGGCTTTTGTCAAACAATATAAGCCTAGGCGCGCAGGTCGATTTCCATCAAGTTGAGCAAGGAGCCGATGTAGATGGCAAGGGCGCTCTTAGCTTCTTCGATGCTCATAGCCTCGTTAGGACCATGGATAACACCAGCCCAAGAAGGCATATCGCGTTCAAGCTCGACAGGACCAAAGGCAACACTGTTCTTGAAGCGCTTAGCATAGGTGCCGCCACCGATGGCAATAGGATCGGCATGGCTGCCCGTAAAGTCTACATAGCTTTTCATGAGGGCAGCAACAGGTGCAGAACTTGGATCAACAACATGGCTGTGTTCTACATGACCTGGTTCAAAGCTGCCACCACAGGCTGCAAGCTGAGACTCAACAGCTTCGGTAATGCCTTCTAGGGTAATGGCGGTAGGATACCGTACGTCGATAGAGGCAGTGAGCTTCTTGCCCTCAAGGGTCAATACGCCGCCAACGCAGGTAAGCTCGCCTAGGAAGTCGTCTTCGCAAGCAATGCCAAGGCTGCGACCGTAAGAGTCAGCAACAAGGGTTTGGATGAAGCTAGCTACAGGTGCATCAGATGCGGAAATAAGATCATTATTGACAAGGTAATCAAACAATACCTTGATGGCATTGCGCGTGCCTTCTGGCATGGAAGCGTGGCCAGAGATACCAGAAGCCTGGATGCGAACAAGGCCTTCGCCCTTATCTTCAAGGCTAATAAATTCTGCTTGTGGAAGCTGTGCATACGATGCCCGTACGGTAGCCTCAGCATGAGCTGGGATAACATTGCCAGCTACACCAGCAGACATATCTACAATCGTGCTATCTTCTGCAAGCTGAAGGGAAATTTCACCATGGACGATGCCTTTTTCACCAGAAATTACTGGGAATTCTGCATCGGGAGTAAACATAAAGTCAGGCTCGGGATTTTCTTTAACATACTTCTTGATAGCAACCATGCCCGTTTCTTCATTAGAACCAAAGATAACACGGATGGTGTGAGCAGGCGTAATGCCCTTTTCGACAAAGTAGGCAGCTGCCCAAAGACCCAAAAGACCAGGACCCTTGTCGTCTTGTACGCCGCGACCAAGCATCCAGCCATCACGGACTACAAGCTCAAAGGGATCGGTATTCCAACCTGGACCAGCAGGAACTACGTCAACATGGGCAACAACAGCAATCTGCTGATCGTCCTTGCCCGGTAGATCTGCTACTGCGCAGTAGTTGTCACAAGGCTGAGCCTCAAGACCCAAGCGCTCAGCGATTGCAAGAACCTCATCCAGGCACTGGCGAGCAGGCTTGCCAAAAGGAGCCTCGTCGCTTGCGCTTTCTTCATCTAAAACACTCGGAATAGCAATCAAGTGAGCAAAGTCTTGCTGAATTTCATCCCAATGAGCATCAACGAATTCTTTAATTTCTGCTTCGTTATACATCTGTCCTCCTTTAGGGTGATGCGTCTAGCCTCCATACAATAAAGCGCACCAAACCAACGGGGTGCGCTTTATCCAGTATCTTATACTAATTTAATAAATTTGCGCTTACCAACCTGCAAAACAACATCCTTTAGACGCTGTGGTTCAAGGTTGTATTCACGCGCTGCCAAAGGCTCGCCATCAAGCTTAACGCCGCCGCCATCGATAAGACGACGAGCTTCGCCAGCTGATTGAGCCATGCCAGCATCTACCATAAGCTTAGCAACGTAGATCAAGCCTTCTTCATTTTCCTGACCTTCGAGGGAGAATTCATCGAGATTGTCAGGGATGTCATGCTTTTTAAACAGGGCATCAAAGGCTTCTTCTGCTGCATGGGCAGCCTGCTCATCGTGGTAGGCAGTTACGATATTCAAGGCCAAATCACGTTTTACGCGATTAGGATGCAAGGAGCCATCTTCCAAGCCCTGCTCAATAGCATCGATTTCGTCAACGCTTAAGGTAGAAGCAAGGCGGTAGTACTTGATCATAATCTCATCAGGGATGGACATGATTTTGCCAAACATGTCACTGGGCTCGTCTGTAAGACCTACATAGTTGCCATAGCTCTTAGACATCTTGCGAACACCATCGGTGCCTTCAAGCAAAGGCAGGCACAGGCACACCTGAGGTTCCTTACCCATCTTTTCCATAAGCTCACGACCTGCAAGCAGGTTAAAGAGCTGGTCAGTACCACCCAGTTCAACATCAGAATCGATGACAACTGAGTCGTATGCCTGCATGATAGGATAGAGGAATTCGTGCAAGCAGATGGATTGGTTGTTGGTATAGCGCTTTTGGAAGTCGTCGCGCTCGAGAATACGTGCAACCGTAAAGTTACTTGCAACCGACAAGAGGCCTTCAAGGTTGAGAGCCAAAAGCCACTCTGAGTTATAACGCAGGGTGGTTTTTTCGGGATCTAAGATTTTAAATGCCTGAGACACATAGGTTTCAGCATTAGCCTTGATTTGCTCAGAGCTCAACTGAGGGCGTGTAGAATTACGGCCTGAAGGGTCACCAATAAGAGCGGTGCCGTCGCCGATGATCAAGGTTACATGATGACCAAGATCTTGGAAGGCGCGCAATTTACGCAGAGGAACAGCATGGCCTAGGTGAATATCAGGAGCTGTAGGGTCTACGCCCAACTTGATGTTGAGTACCTTATTTTGCTTGAGTTTTTCAAGCAAGGCAGCCTCAGGAACGATCTGTGCCGTGCCTGATTTGATGATATGAAGTTGCTCTTCGGGAGTTATGATAATCATCCCCTTACCAAGATGAGAGGCTTACGTATATACGTTCTATTTTACCACAACAGCCCTTTTGCTCGTTTGCAAAAGGGCTGTGATTTAAGAGGAATAAACTGCTTGTATTCGTATGCTACGCGCAGAGCTTTAATATGTAGCTATCCATATATGAAAACTGCACATGACACCTGGTGTGAACTGGGAAGATACTTATGGATTATTGAATGCCGCGATAGATCAAACCCGTTGTAGCACCCTGTGTTTTTGCAACAGCATTACCACCAGAAACAGCGATGTCGCGAGCACGAACAGCACGCTTAACAGCTTCGGTTGTTTCGGTAACATTCATCATGGTGGTATCAACCATGAAGTCACTTACACCTGCCTGCATAAGTTCAGGTACAAGGTGGGCAATATCAAGAGAAACAGCATTGTAGATATGCGTGCGACCACATATATCACTTACTACTGGCATCTCATACCCTTTGCGATCTTTCAGATAATGAGGGCTCTTGCGGCGAGCACAGCTGCTGCAGCGCTGATTACAGGGGCCTTCACTCATCAAAACACAGTGCTCAGTAATCATCATTTCTGTATGACCTATGATGGTGATGCCTAAGGGCAAAATACGCGAAGCTCCCATTTCTTTAATCTGAGTGAGACTCAGCTCAGGAGAGAGCCAGACCATTTCTGCACCAAAATCTCGGGCTGTACGCAGAGCAAGGCTGTTAAGCACAGGAACATGGGTTCCCAGCTCAATGGAGGCATTTAACTCACGAGCACGTACCATCTGGCCAAAATTTTCTACATATACAGGCTTGTCAGGCAGAATAGGGCTCCATGCGTCAAAATTGACCTGTTCTTCACGACTGCCGCCATCGCAATCATGTTCTATAACAGGAAGCGCCATAACAGCCTGCTTTGGATATCCTGCCTGTTCAACAGTGGAGCTAAGCTGGCCGGCAACTATGGCCTCTCCCCTTTTGTAGTTAAGTACGGGAACATAGATAACATCAGCACCTGCACGTTTTGCAGCACGAGCACAGGCTGGATTGGTTGCCATTACTGCAACACGGTTTTTGTGCTTGGGGCGGCTAGGAGCATCGTGCACTTCTTCAATACGCTCAAGTTTGCGATTCTTATAACTTGCAAGCATGAGTCGTTCAAGTTCTTCCAAGGCACTCTTGCGAAGCTTATGCAGCTGGGAAAAGCCCATGCCGACACCTTCGTCAAGTTCTACATACAAATCTGTAATAACAAAGGGAGTGCCACCGGTGCGATTGATGTGACTTATGACATCATCCTGCTCGAGGGCCTTAGTGCGTGCCGCCTGGACTTCATCGCCAAAGGCACGGGCAACAAGGCCGTCAGGACTCGTGAAGGATACTTCAAGCGGGGCACCGAGGCGCGCATATACACAGCCCGTAACTTCGACCTTTTTTTCGCTCGTAGCCAAATCAAAGGCCTGGCTTGCATTACGTACACGAAATACGCGGTCGCCCTTTGAGGCATAGTCTTGGAGAACCAAAACATATTCGCCCTGCTTGTTTTTATCACAGGCGGTCACTGTGTGAGAGAAGTGTCCCTTGCCTGTCCAAAATTCCAAAATATCACCCACATTGAGCGCATCCTGGCAGGATAGGGAAACCTTCTTGCCATTTGCATAGGCAACACGGCCAATAAACATGCCACGATTATTGGACCTACCGTAGCTCATGATGCTATTGTCACGCTCTTGGGTAAGATAGGCCGTTGTAAAGCCGCGGCTAAATACGCCCGACAAGGCACGTTGCTCTTCTTCTGTGACGAGGCCCTTTGCATCCCTACCTTCTACAAGGGCATCAAATACACGATCAAGAACAGCACGATATATGGACACAACAGAATATACATAGTCAGCTGACTTCATGCGTCCTTCGATTTTTAAGGAGTCCGTGCCAGACGTAATCATGTCGTCAAGCATGTCGATGGTGCATAAATCCTTAGGTGAAAGCAGGCGATCACCTTCTGCACTGACGGCACTACGCTGAGCCTTATTGTGCAAGGTATAGGGAAGGCGACAGGCTTGGGCGCACGTGCCACGATTAGCTGAGCGCCCACCAATCAAGGCAGACATGAAGCACTGCCCTGAATAACAAACACAAAGAGCTCCATGAGTAAAGGTTTCTATTTCCATACCAAGCTCATGGGCAAAGTCTGACAGGTTTTTTATTTCAGCTAAGGAAAGCTCACGAGCAAGCGTTACACGATGGGCACCAAGAGCATGAGCTGCCATAATGCCTGCTCGATTATGGGTATTCATTTGTGTAGAAATATGAAGTTCAGCTTGAGGAAGGGTGCGACGCATTTCTTGGGCAACGCCAATGTCTTGAACAATAAAAGCATCCACGCCTGCACGATATGCCTGGCGAATAAGTTCCATGAATTCGTCTGTTTCATGTGCGAGAATTGCTGTATTCACCGTTAGATAAATCTTTGTGCCACGCATATGAGCATAGTCACAGGCCTCGGCCAGGCTCTCAAGCGTAAAGTTATCTGCTCCCCTTCGTGCATTAAACTTATCCACGCCCAAATATACGGCATCTGCACCTGCAGACACAGCAGCCTGCAAGCATTCCATATTTCCTGCAGGAGCTAAAAGCTCCGGTTTAGATAAATTAGACAACTATGTAATCCTTTTTTCGTCTCTTACTTTGGTTTATATAGCTTGTATACGTAAAGCATACCACCTGGATAGCCTGTGATAAGGCTAGGACACAGGAGCATTCGTAGTAATTGCATAAAAAAGCTGGTTTACCCCACACTTGACGTGTCAGGTAAACCAGCTACGAGATACTATGCCTAAAGCAGGCAACTAGCCATTGATGGCAGCACTGTCAGCATCCTTGAGTTCTTGAATGCCCTTGTTATACAGGTCCTGAATTTCCTTGATATCGTTTGGATAATCTTCACGATTATAGGACTCATCCGATTGATCAGATACCTTTGCATACAGATCTACATAGGCTGTTAAGGCAGATTCAAGATCGGTGCATCCAGCAACATATTGCTTATGGATATTCTTCAACGAATCTGGAGGTGTCAAAGCCTCGATAGCTTCAATAGACTTAAGCGCCGATCCTGCCTTAGTTTTAATGGTGATAATATTACCCTGCTCTACAGCAGTATCAAATTCTGTAAGTCGTTCCTTCAAGCCATCCATTTCGGTATTGAGCTGGGACATGTAGGCACGATTTTCTTTTTGAGACTGGGCCTGCTCATTGGGGGCGCAGGCATATACAGAAATACTCAGAGCACAAACAAGGGCAAGCAGGCCAATCATGCTCAAGCGACGCTTGTTGGCCTTCTGAAAAGCTTCTTTCATATATCTCACACTTTCTATAGTGGTTATAGCATACCAGCTATCATAGCGCACCTAAGGAGTGTAGAAGGTGCTCAGAGATGAATTGCTACGACTTTGTTACCTTTACGAGGGAGGATTAGCCCCACCTGCGGATGTTCCAGCATCACTTGGCTCTTCCTCTTCTGTCTGAGTGTCCACCGAGCCCGCCGGGATATCTTCTTCATCAATATCGTCCACTTCGGCAGAAGGATCTTCTCCCTCAGATTCCCTTTCTTCGATATAACCCGAGAAGGGATAGTGGCGATCGTAGTTGTATTTAGGATTCTTAGCTGTTGGGAACTGCTTGATGGGCTGGCCCTTAAGAACCTGATTCATAAAGTCACTAAATACGCTGGTTGCCGTGATGTATTCGGGCATCTGTTCTTCAACGCGAGCACCAAGCCATATAGCTACAGAAAGCTGGGGTGTAATACCGCAGAAGTAGCTGTCTCGCCAATTTTCAGTAGTACCCGTCTTACCAGCAACCGGTTGGCCGTTGTTAAGACGAGCTGCCATACCGGTACCATTCGTTACAACGGTTTTCATAACTTCGGTGGCTGCATGAGCAACTTCGGGGCTTAAAACACGCTTGCCATTTGTTGAGGCCTTATAGATGGTGCGACCATTGCGCGAGACAATTTCTTCAATGGCATGAGCCTTGCGAGCAAGACCTCCATCAGCGATGGTGGCATAGGCCTGGGCCATTTCAGTGGTGCTGACACCCATGGAACCCAAGGTAATAGAAGGTACCTTTTCGATTTCGGTTTCTATACCCATGCGCTTGGCTACTTCTGCAACCTTATCAGGAGTTACATAATCGATCAGGCGCGCAAATGCCGTGTTGGACGAAATAGCAAAGGCTCCTGTTAAGGTGCGCATGCCATAGTCGTGGCCGCCGTAGTTTTCTACCTTCCACTTACCAATTTCAACTGGTGACGTACAGTCGATAATGGTGTTGGGATCAATACCGTCTTCAAGGGCTGCAATGAGGGTAAAGGTTTTAAAGGAAGAACCTGCCTGACGGCGAGCCTGGGTAGCAAGATTATACTGATCAGTATTGAAGTCCTTGCCGCCTACCATGGCCTTGATGTAACCCGTTTCTGGATCTACGGCTGTAAGCGCTACTTCATATTGGGAAGGAATCTTGGCTTCCTTATTGCGTGCAGCCTGCTCAGCAGCCTGTTGAATACGAGGATCGAGGGTCGTATAGACCGTCATACCTCCACGGAATACTTCATCCTTGTCATATTTTTCAAGAAGAAGATCACGCACATAGCTTGTGAAGTAGGGATACTTGTACAGGCCATTGCTAGCTTCAGATGGATTAGGGTGCAAGTAATCAACAACATTAGTAGCTAGGGCCTCATCATAGGCAGCCTGATCAATGTAGCCATTAACCAACATACGATTAAGCACCAGGTCACGACGAGCCTGACAGGTGTCTGGATGCTCGATGGGATTATTGGCCGTAGGCGACTGAGGAATGGCAACAAGGGTTGCAGCTTCAGGCAGCGTTAAGTCACTTGCATGCTTAGAGAAGTAGGTCTGGGATGCGGTTTCGACACCATAGGCACCAGAGCCATAGTTAATAGTGTTGAGATACATCAACAAAATGTCGTCTTTTGAATAGCGTTCTTCAAGCTTGGAGGCTATATAGATTTCACGCACCTTACGACGTAGGGTAATTTCATGCATTTCGTCAAGCAGAATAGTGTTGCGCACAAACTGCTGAGTGATGGTAGAAGCACCTTCCCTACCCTGGCCGGTGATACGCACAAAGATAGCGCGGGCAATACCTACTGGGTCAAAGGCGCCATGCTGATAGAAGCGCTCGTCTTCGGTTGCAATGGAACCATCTTTTACATATTGACTAATGCCATCCCAACCTACAGGCTCGCGATTTTCTATATAAAATTCTGCAAGCAGGGTTGTTCGGTCATTTGCATATACCTGTGTTTTCTGCGACATAGAATACGCCGCTGCATCATCGTAATCAGGCAAGTCTTTTAGCCAGGAATTTAGTAGGGGCACCGCCAATAGACAGGCGATACCAATAAGGCTACACATAACGCCTATGACGATCATGACGTACTTGCCAAAATTTCCACGCTGCCTAGTTTTTCTCTTTCGAGCAGCTCGTGAACTCATAGAACACCTCCCAAAAATTGTGTTTATTGTAACATTTTTGGCGCCAAGCCCCAAAAAGACACAAATTTATAGCAGAACTGTAAGCTTTAGGGCTCCCTGTTCTAATTGTTTCACTGGCTGTCTATACAACAAAACAACCTAGCCATCACTGCTTGTGAGGACTAGGTTGTTTAAAGTATGTAGGTATAAGCTTAGTATTATGCCTTGTAATTACGCAGGCCATTAAGCTCTTTTTCGATACTACAGGCATCTTCGGGCGAGCGTGCAGCAATCATAATAGTGTTGTCACCTGCAACCGTGCCAAGGGAGCCCAATACACCCGCCTTATCAATTGCACCTGCGACACCAGGAGCGCCACCTGAAAAGGTTTTGACAATAACCATGTTACCGGCCGTGTATACCTCTTCTACCATGTCAGATACCATGCGCTGAAGGCGCATGTCTTCAGGAAGCTCGTAATAGCCTTCGCGGGATTTTGTCAGACCCATGTCGGCAATGTCGCGCGAAATGGTAGCCTGGGTGCAGTGATACCCTGCCTGTTGTAGGTATTCTGCCAACTCTCGCTGGGTGCGAACAGCATGCTCGCGAATAATGTCGCGTATGACATCATGTCTTTTGATTCGTTTTCTCATGAGCGTTCCTAATATCCAAAAAAAGGCACATAACAGCTTTTGTATACATTTAATATCGATATTATACGGTATTTATGCAACAACAGTTAGTATAATTTTTACCTTTTTGTAACTATTTCTCATACACAATGCGCACGCTTGTTCTGCCGCCACGTTTTATTAGCATGTCGCTTGATAAGCTGGGGGGCGTAGGCCTTGTAAGCCTGCATATCTTCTTAAAGCTACGCAAAGGGCTTGATCGACCACGGCTAAAAAGCTTAGGCGCACCGTATCATGGATTAGCCGTCTAGGAGCGGTAGCTCGTATGCGTATAGGTTGGAATGGTTTGCTCAAGAATATGGATGGCCTCTTCATCAGTGCCTTCCATAAGGGCTTCAAGAAGGGCAATCTTTTCAGCCACTTCGTCATGACTAATTTCTTGGCCTGTTGAAATCATAATAGAGGCGTGAGTTGTAGGAAGCGTTTGCTCTTCTTCCATAAGCAACTCTTCATACATTTTTTCGCCTTCACGCAATCCCGTGTACACAATACGTATGTCCTGATCGGGAATAAGGCCAGAAAGCTGAATCAGGCCCTTGGCCAAATCAACAATCTTAACAGGGCTTCCCATATCAAGAATAAAAATTTCTCCACCGCGTGCCATGCCACCTGCCTGAATAACCAAGCGTGCAGCCTCAGGTATGGTCATAAAATAGCGTTCAATATCGGGGTGGGTAACCGTCACCGGCCCACCTTCTGCAATTTGCTGCTTAAAAATAGGAATGACCGATCCATTTGAGCCCAATACATTACCAAAGCGCACCGCAGAAAATACCGTCTTAGAACTACGAGCGTAATACTGCATGATCATCTCGCCCATACGCTTGGTTGCGCCCATGACAGAGCTTGGATTTACAGCCTTGTCGGTAGAAATAAAGATGAAGCGATCAACGCCAAAATGATCGGCAGCTTCTACCACGTTAAGCGTGCCGAATACATTGTTTTGGACAGCCTCACGCGGACACATTTCCATCAAAGGCACGTGCTTGTGAGCGGCAGCATGAAAGACAACAGAGGGCTTATAGTGATCAAACACAGCCTTAACGCGTCGCTTATCACATACGTTGCCAATTTCTACTATATATTCAATATCGGGATATTGGGCAGATAAATCCTGCTTTAAAAGGTAGGCATCATTTTCGTACATGTCAAATACAACCACGCGGCGCGGCTTGATGACAGAAATTTGACGAACAAGCTCTGAACCAATTGAGCCACCGCCACCTGTTACAAGAACGGTAGTATCTACAATATAGCGAGCTACACCCCGTGTATTGAGCACCACTTCTTCACGACCCAAAAGGTCGGCTACGTCGACATCACGGAAGCTTATGTCCTCAAGTTCATCCGTACGCAACTCACGCACATTGGGAAGGGTTCGCAACTTACAATCTGTTTTCATGCAGATGTCGTAAATGCGGCGACGTTCATCGAGTGAGGCAGAAGGAATGGCAACAACAATCTGTTCAATCCGGTGGCTGTGAACAAGGTCTAAAATATCATCACTTGAACCTTCTACCTTAATGCCATGGATGCGCAGGCCCTGTTTGTGAATGTTGTCATCCACCGCACAAATGGGCTTGCCTGGCATCAAAGGATCAGCTGAAGACATACGAGCGATGGTCAAAGACCCCGTTTCACCAGCACCAATAATAAGGGTGCGAAGCTGTTGCTCGTCATTTTCTACATGCTTAGAGCCACTAAAGATGCGTTTTTTAGTACGCACAATACGTTGCGCAATCCTAACTCCACCAGAAAATATAAGAAGCAGGAAGAAGGAAACAAAATATACACGTATGGGCAGACGCACCTGAATCAGCCACAAGAACAAGGCACCTGCAAAGGTAGAAATGCCAAGGGATACAACAATTTGTAAGCCCTCATCGACGGATGCATATTCCCATAGGTTGTTATACAGACGAAAAATTGCAAGTGTTGCAAGGTTGAACAGGGTCAGAATACCCAACATGAAAAATATTTCATTGCTTGTAAATACTTCATCAGTCACATTGGTTAATACCGAAGCGAGCCAATAAGAACCATAGGTAGCAACAATGTCAAACAAGATCAGGAGCGCCGAGCGCCTCGTAATATGTATATTCATAGGAAACCAATCAAAGTAAGGGCAGCTTATGTGCATACTGGTACAAAAGAAACGGCATAGCTACATATAGCCTAACCTAGACGGTGCACTAAGACAAATGCGCTATGATAGCTACACGTCCTCTTATATCTAGGAGTTGATTGTATGGATACTACCACATCATCAGATATCGCCGAATCAAAGACCCAGGCATCCGGGCAGCACGATAAACAGCTTGCTGCCATCGTAGACTACCTCCGTGCCGGTATACATAATACCAAACAGTTGGGTATAGAACTTGAACACATACTTATAAATACGGCAGAAAACCGCCCCCTTACCTATGGCGGGGACCCGGGGGTTGCGACCCTTCTGCATGACATGTCTGAGGAATTTCCTCAAAAAAGCTTTGATGCGGGCAATGACTTACTTGGGGTAGGTGAAGGAAAAACGCTCGTTACTATTGAGCCCGCCTCTCAGCTCGAAATTTCAGCTGGTCCCTTTGATACACTCCAAGAAATGGCTGAGACGCTTGAACAGTTTGAGCAGCGCCTTGACCGGTATGCAGGGGCTCGAGGAGCTCGCGTAGAATTAGCGGGCTACAACCCTTATGCCTCATCAGCCGATCTGCCCTTAATTCCTAAACGACGCTATGCCTTCATGGATGCCTATTTTGAAAAGATTGGCCCCTATGGACGCGCCATGATGCGAGGCAGCGCCGCTACTCAGGTGTCTATTGATTATCATTCAGAAGAAGATTGCCTGCGCAAAACACGTCTTGCCTGCATTCTTACTCCCCTGTTGTCCCTAATCACAGACAACAGCCCTATTTTTGAAGGAAAACTCAGACCACATGCGCTTATGCGTACAAAAATCTGGAACGAGTGCGATCCTGATGGCATTCTGCCCTTTATCGACAAGGCCGATGCTAGCTTTGCTGACTATGCTGAATACCTTTTATCCGTGCCTGCTATTCTGGCACCCTGCACAACTGATGAGTGGTGTGCAAGCGACAAGAGCTTCGGTGAGCTATATGCTCAAACACAGATGACAACAGCCGACATTGAACATGCCCTGTCCATGCTCTTTACCGACGTTCGCATCAAGCACTATGTTGAAATTCGTCCAGCTGATGCCTTGCCTGTCCCTGTAGCTCTTGGATATGCTGCCCTTATCAAGGGACTCTTTTATTCAGAAGAGGTACTCGAGCGCCTGCTTGACGACTTCTCTTCAATTCGCATTCCAGACATCCTTGCTGCAAAAGAAGCGCTTATGCAGGAAGGCTATGAGGCTTGCGTATACGGAAAGCCTGCACACACCTGGGTTCGCACCCTCTTAAGCTATGCACGAGAAGGCCTTGATCGCGATGAACTGGCCTATCTTGCTCCCCTGGCTGACTTAATGCGCTCGGGTGAGACCCTAGCTGAGCGCAAGCTAAAACAGCGCATTACTGATGAAGGCGAGCCCGATAATCGCGACATGATGCTCACGGTGTCCTACAAGGGATACTTTGATGATGGTGCTGTGTTCATCGATCAGCGGGAACCTATTGATTTTCCCTGTTGTGAAGGTTGGATGCCTCCAGTATTCATAGATACAACAGCTCATATGGGCATTGGGGAGACTCGCCGTGTACACGTGTCGGCCAACGAGGCCTATGAAGAACACACCGAAGAGCGCATCATCCGCATTGAGCGTTCAAAATTGCCTGATGGCATTATTTCAACTCCCATAGGTGAGATGGTTAATTTAGAAGATCCAACAGGACAGACCTATCCTGCTAAGGTGGTAGAGATTACCCCTGATGAAATTATCTTTGACATGAACCATGATGCCATTTGCAAGGCCCTTAATTTTGAGATTACCCTGCTTAGGGCCATAGATTTGGCTGACACCCTTCGATAATACTGTGCCACTACCCTAGATAAGGACGCTTATGACAAACAACGGCAAACGCGTTGTCGTACACTACACAGGCAGGCTCGTAAATGGAACGATCTTTGATTCGTCCTACGAGCGAGGCGTGCCCTTAGAATTTATCTGCGGAAAAGGTGAAATGATCAAGGGCTTTGATCGCGCTGTGAGCACTATGCGCGAAGGAGAAAAGCTGCATATAGAAATTCCCTGCGATGATGCCTACGGTGCCTATAACCCAGATCTAATCGAACGAGTTCCTCGTAGTGAGGTCCCCCACGCTGAGCAATTACAGCCCGGACAAAAATTGTATATGCAAGATGCCTACGCCCAAGCTTTTCCCGTTCGTGTGCTCGATATAACAGAAGAAGAAGTTATCTTTGATATGAACCACGAGCGAGCAGGTCAAACCCTGATTTTTGACATAGAACTTGTCTCGGTACACAACAACTGCGGCTGCTGCGGCTAGTGTTTTTTATAGCTTAATCGGGGCTTAACATCTTACCCAGGGGTTTTGGGAAGCCTAAGATTACCCCCTGAGCTCTTGTGCCATGTTGTGCACCTTCATTGAAGCGCAACACGGCTATACGAGAGTGCTACAACAATGCTGCAGGAGCCTTTACGCCCGTACAAGCAACGCTAGGGCACTACTTTGCCTGTTTCGAAATCGCCTACCTATACGCTGTATCAAGGAGTATGACTATGAGTGAATCCTGTTCCCATAATTGTTCCGGCTGCCAGACAGGTGGCTGTTCAGAGCGCACAGCCCCACCTAAAGCTAGCTGTGCTCCTGGATCATCCATCAAACATGTTATTGGCGTTGTTTCTGGCAAGGGCGGTGTAGGCAAATCCTTTACAACAGCCCTAATCGCTTCTCAGCTTGCACGTGACGGCTACGCTGTAGGCGTGCTTGACGGCGACATCACAGGAGCTTCCATACCACGTATGTTTGGCGTTACAGAGGGCCTACAGGGTGCTGAGGGACTTATTAATCCCTCTTGTGCCCCCAGTGGTATAAAAATCGTGTCAACCAATCTTATGGTTCCCCAGGAAGACACACCCTTTGCCTGGCGAGGACCAGTTATATCAGGAGCCATCAACCAATTTTTCAGCCAGGTTGCCTGGGGGGATCTTGACTACCTGCTCATTGACATGCCTCCCGGGACGTCTGATGTATTTCTAACGGTACTTCAAAGCCTGCCTGTTGACGGGCTTGTTATGGTTGCAGCTCCTCAGGATTTGGTTTCTATGATCGTTGGCAAGGCGGTAAATCTTGCCCATGACATAGGAGTTCCTATAGTGGCCTATGTAGAAAATATGGCCTACTTTACCTGCGATACCTGCCAATCTAAGCACTATATTTTTGGCGAAAGTCGCGCAGATCAGATTTCCTTACACTATGGAATTCCTGCCTGGACCAGTCTTCCCCTCAACCCATCCTTTGCTCTTATGTGTGATCAAGGATGTGTTGAAGACATCAACCTGAGAACAGAGCTCTCCTGCGTTATTGATCAGATAACAGAAAGCTTGTAACAACAAAGCCCCTTGCCAGATCGTTATTACACGATCCGACAAGGGGCTTTTAGGGCTTATCAGCAAAAGGAATCCCGGGTGTTTTTCGGGCTTATACGGATATGTTTATTTACATACTGAATGGGTTAAATCCTATATTGGTTTTTGGGTAGTATTCTTCTAACTCATGGATACTACCATAAGACAAAGTCACCCCTACAGGAGGAGCTAGTACTAATATTATTCATATTGACGAGTATACACATGGTTAGTACACTAATATATGGCACTTACCCGCTTAGCATCACCGAGGGGGCGGAGGCCACAGTGAAGGACGGCAGCAATGCCGTCCTTTTTTATGTCTCTTACCAGCCGTAATAGAAGGGCTGTTTTAGAAGTACACAACAACTAGGCTTTTTTGGCTAACCGGCAAAAACCGTGTCTAATTTGACTATATAATCCCAGTTCAAAGCGCAAATACATCGTTTTAAAATCAATTATCGAGTTTTTAATACCCTGAAAAATGTGTGTCTGCTTTCTGCTTGACGCTACAGGTCAGACCCCAAAAAACATCATTCATACTTGTTCTATTATGAATACATTACGATGCCCTGTTTGTGGGGGCAAAACAAAACGCAACGGTAAAACTTCATCAGGAAAAATCAGATGGAGATGCAAGGCTTGCGGCCGCTCTAGAGTGATATCACTCAATATAGTTAGTGACGCCCTTGGGCCATACAAAATATCAGAATAGATAAGGATAGATAAGAAGAGGAACAGGGCTGACCTGTTCCTCTTCTATTCGTTATTCTATTTTAGGCTCGAACACGCTTTTTGCCTATAAGCCCCAAGTTTCATCAAATACCACATCGCATGCATAGCTATTTGCAGTAACCCCTAGTCACGGGTGCATTTTTATTGGGAATATATTAAATAATAAGCTTGGTCAAAAAGGAAGTGGACATATTAGAAATACGTATAAAAATAGCCGCTATTGCAACTGTGATATTGAACGTACTAAGTGCTTATCTCAACTACAAAGCGGCTATCAATACCAGGGATAAGAAGGAATAATTCCTTCAACCCCACGCAAGTGGGGCACCCTTTCATTAAGTCTAACATAAGAATATGGATATGATTGGTTTTGTCTAATCAATTTTGGCTCTCATAGCCAGTGCTATAGCTTTTTACTTCTCGTTTAAAAGCTATAACAAACGGGCTTTTTCCTATAAGTCTCTAAACCCATAAAGAACCTGCATATACAAAAACGGACCGTCAAGAGACTTGACGGTCCGTATTAGACTAAATGGCTCCCCGGGTAGGACTCGAACCTACAACCCTTCGGTTAACAGCCGAATGCTCTGCCATTGAGCTACCGAGGAATATATGTGATGCATCCCCTAAATTGGAGCGGGTGACGGGAATCGAACCCGCGTCATGAGCTTGGAAGGCTCAGGTTCTACCATTGAACCACACCCGCCAAAAAATGGTCGGGATGACAGGATTCGAACCTGCGACATCTTGCTCCCAAAGCAAGCGCGCTACCAAACTGCGCCACATCCCGATTTGCATCGTAGAAAATGGTCGGGATGACAGGATTCGAACCTGCGACATCTTGCTCCCAAAGCAAGCGCGCTACCAAACTGCGCCACATCCCGACGCGTATCATCTGCAATAACACCAGGTGTTATTGTCGCTGACAAGTTCTATATTTTAGCTACTTGCCACAAAAAGGCAATACCTATTTCGAAATTTTTTCTTTAAGTTTTGCAAGTGCACTTCCCCTGTGAGAAATGGCGCTCTTTTCTTCCTGCGTTAATTCTGCAAAACTCTTCTTACCCTCGTAGGCCTCAGGCAAAAATAAGGGATCATAACCAAAACCCTCTTCTCCACGTGCATAGTGACCTATATAGCCTTCAACACTACCTGTTACGCTAGTTTCAGACCCATCTTCGTCAACAAATACAAGGGCACAAACAAAACGAGCGCTGCGATCTGGCCCTGCAACAGCATCCAGTTCTTGAAGGAGCTTTTCGTTATTTGCGGCATCATTGCCATGCTCGCCTGCATAACGTGCTGAATAGACCCCAGGAGCCCCATTAAGGGCGTCTACAGCCAATCCAGAGTCATCGGCCAAAACAGCGCAGGAAAGGGCCTCGTGCACTGCGTGAGCCTTGATGGCAGCGTTGCCAACAAAACTATCGGCATCTTCTACAATATCCCCCTGAAAACCTGCCTCTGACAAGGAAATATACTCCCAATCAGCAATGGCAAGGGCATTTTTAATCTCATCAATCTTATGAGCATTATTGCTCGCAATAACAACCTGCTTCATTCGTCTTCTTCCAATCTAAGGTAGTTAACAGTTTCCATGGGAAAGTTAAGAACACGGCTTCCAAAATCCTGGAACTCTTCTACATCCCTACCCGTCGTATAAAAACGATACTGGGCTTGATTATTCTCACAAGCAAGCTGGGAGCGTGCTTGTAGTATTCCCTGGACATCCTTGGCAACTTCGTAGGCGGAATTTATAAGTTTAACCTGATCGCCTATGATGCTACCAATCAGAGTTTTGAGTAATGGAAAATGAGTACACCCCAGTACCAGTGTGTCAATATCGCATCGCTTAAGAGGCTCAAGATAGTCCCGAGCGATCTCCTGAAATGCTGGGCGAATATATACCTTAGAAGCCTGGGCCGTGAAGGACTCTATAGGACCCTGGGCCATGCGAACACCCTGTTCGGCGATTTCAACAAAGCGGGGGGTGGCAGTAGAAAATACTGTGATTTCTTCATCTAAGGCACGAATGGCATGCGTATAGGCTCCTGAGTCAACCGTGGCCTGTGTGGCAATGACTCCAATACGCTTATTTTCGCTGGCTGTCTGGGCTGCTCGTGCTCCTGGATTGATAACGCCCAGTACCGGTACCGAAAAACTCTCCTGAGCATGAGCAAGTCCTGCAGCTGTGGCAGTATTACAAGCTATGACTATCATTTTCACATCTTGCGTTAAAAGCCAGCGAGAAATCTGCTGAACAAAGCCATCTACCTGGGTTAAACTCCTTGGACCATAGGGACAACGACCTGAGTCACCAAGGTAGACAATGCTTTCATTGGGAAGAGTCGCAATAATTTCACTAGCAACAGTAAGCCCTCCAAAGCCCGAATCAAAAACACCTATGGGGCGATTGTCGAAGGCGCCAGCACTTGAGGCGTAAGAATCCAAGGCCTTAGGGCTTGTAAGAATGTCATGTCGTAATTCATACCTGTTAGTATACCGCAGCCTTCTCTTGGCGCATGACACTATTCTTGTTACAAATTGTCTACAACTTGCCAGCTGCGTGCAGCAAGCCTTATCAGAGCCAAAGGCAAAAATAGGTAGCCTTAATCTTTCTTAGGAAACAGGTAGTCTGTACTTCAGCATAGGCAGCCCCAGGCCTTGTTGTAAGCCCGGATTACAGGATTGCATGCAGTTGCAGGGCTCGTATCTTACGTGGTAGGCTAGTCATCTAACGCTACGTAGCTCTTGCCAGCCCTTACAACGGCTTATCAATGCTCTCGTGCGTTTTATTTACGCTTCAACAGGCTTGTTAAAAACCCTTAAGACAATGCCCTAAAGGCCTGCACGATCACTCAGTCGTAAGACAGCTTTGTACCTGTGTTCTTATAATCACATACAGTCTCTGTTTGCGACAAACAGCACATACTAATCAAAGCTACCACAGGCCAGCACTTAGGCAACTTGGAGCAAGCTGCCACAAGGGTCCACCATGTACTCACACAGGTAACTCTCATATATACACAACAAAATGCCCTAGGAGGAACAAGGCAGTAATGGCCAAAAAACAAAGCCCTTCCAAGACAA
>RCNH01001041.1_pt1 | contig 19957 bp, 26 predicted proteins | sample 2041161 | NCBI WGS metagenome assembly RCNH01 (sample SAMN09708215, study PRJNA481090) | Feces metagenome, whole genome shotgun sequencing project. | biome: feces | host: Leptonychotes weddellii | place: Antarctica: Sion Island | collected 2010-03-01 | reverse complement strand
GCAGCCTTAGAGTTCTTAAGCGCACAACCGCAAACAAACTCTGCCTCTACTGCCTTCTGAGCACCAGGAGCGGTGAAGTCAGGAAGGTAAACAGAAATAGCGTTGTCGCCCTTCATTGTAATTCCGTGGAATGCATCCATTCCGAGAACAACAGGAACAATGTCGCCATCTGCCATACCATCGATTACGATAAGAGGGATACCATCCCATGCAGAAATGCGGTGTCCTGCGGTGTCCTGAGTAGAAGTGCCCATACCAATAAGGCGAGCAGCTGCGTTCATCTTGTTCTTAGTAGAACGAGATACGAGGATGAGATCTGCCTCACGCATAAGCTTAGACAAAACGTTGTCCATGTCAGCAGCGAACTTCAATGCCTCTTCCTTGCTGTCTACAGCCTCGAGAGAAGCCTCAGCAGTTACCTCAGTGTCGGTTCCCTTTACAGTCTCAACGAGACCCTTGAAACCGTCAGTACCATTTCCAGATACTACGCACTGGGTGAACTTACGGATGATAGCGTTGTTAATTTCCTCAAGGTAGGTCTGATAGAGCTCAGGTCCTGCCTCAGCAGCAACACGGTCAATGTTCTGCAAAGAAGTGAGGATAGAGAGCTTAGTGGTGATGAAGTCGAAGTCGATGGAGTTTCCACCGTTTGCGTCAACTCCGAGACCACGAGTCTCAGCCTCTGCGTATTGCTTAAGGCGCTTATAACCGTAAACGAGGTCAGAGCCACCGTTAGCGCTTACGCAGTTGTCGAATGGCATGTGCTCCAAAAGGTAGGAGTTGGTAGCCAATTCAGAAATGAATCCCTGTGCGATCTTGTCGCCATTTGCCTTAGCGAGCTGTTCAAGTGTAACCATTTATTTCTCCATTTGTGCTAGTGCCTCAGCGATTGAGTGAACCTCACCTGTTGGCTTTCCTTCAGGAACTCCACCAGTAGTCACAGAGGCTTTGTTGGTAGATTCGAATAGATAAGGCGCACTTTCCTTAAGCTTGTCTACATCGCCCTCATAATCATTGAGAAGTGCCATTGCTGCCTTAGCGTTAATGCATCCAGCACCGGTAAGCTTACTTGTCAGCTTTTCTGTTTGGAGTTGCTCTACTAGGGTTTGGTGTTGGGTCTCTAACTCCTTAAGCCTTTCAGCCTCAGTCTTAGAGCCTTCCTCTTTCTCTTTGAGCAATGCCTCCAACTCTGCAATACGCTTATCACGATTTGCAATGTCGCGCTCGTACTTATGAGCATTGATAGACTTGCCTGTCTTTTCTTCCTCGCCTTTTCCTGGGTCTTGGGACTTATCATCCTCGCCAGTCTTAGGGTCATGGGACTTGTCTTCGGAGTCTTGGGAGTTCTTTTCAAGCAACTGCTTGAGCATCTTCTCCTCTTCCTCAGTAAGGGCCATAATGCAACCTTTCCTACACACAGGCCTTATTGCCTGCTAGAAGTATTATGTTTTGCAGGTAACATGAAAAAACCGCCCCTGAAATAGGAGCGGTTCATAAGGCTGTTTAATTGTGTCGTATGAAGGTTAGTAAACTACTTTTTCTGGCATATTACCCGTTTTAAGTTGTAGTACATACATCGCTTGAATAGCCCTCTTAATGTAATAGCGGACATAATCCATTTCAGGAATGGAGTATTCAACGACATTGCTCAAATCTTCGGTTACACCAAATTGTCCGACAATGTCGCCATCTTCTGGTCTGTATTCATAGATATAGAACTCATTGTCTCGTCCTATAAGCTTAGCCGATACCATCGTACATCCTTTTCATTAATGCCTGCGTATAATTGAATTTCTTATCTGCAAGAGCATGCGCCTCATTTGAGGAATAGCCCAACTTAATATATTTTATTTCTTGCAATTCGTGCTCTATGAGAATTATATCATGTTCTTGGATGTTTATACCAGTCCTTAATCTTTCCCAAGATTCTGCCATATCAATATCAGGATGGTATCTTCTGAATTCTAATCCTTTACCATCCAGCCTACTGATCCAGTGTGGCTTTATAAAAATATGGTTGTATACGTTTCTAATGTCTTTCCTTCTAAAACCTGAGTTGTTTGCTACATCATTGATTATTCGCTTTCTATCTCCATTGCTAATACTGTCATAGTATTTAGCGGCTTTGATGTATTTAGCCTTATCATTCTCATCAAGGAAGAACTGACCGCTTGGAATCTTTCTTGTTATTCCACCGCTTTGCCTAATAACAGGTTTTCCTGCCTTGTATTGCTTGGGTCCTCTCACACCCCAAAGCTTTTCACGGCTATAATCACGCTGAAGATGGTTAGTCTTGACGAATACCCTATTGCGAGTTTGTTGCTTGCGTAAGATAAGCTTTTGCTTGGTAGTGTCTAAACCCTGTCGCTCGAGCTCGTATATCTCACGCTTTGTCTGACGGATAGAGCGCTCATATCCTCTTTGCTTTTGTGTCGCAAAGTAATACTGGTCATTGGTCATGCCAGTAAGTTTCTCTTGCTGTGTAAAGTCCGTATTAGGCAGTTTGGAGTACCCTGGGATATAAGGAGTCATGGTGTGTCTACAGTTAGCGCCACACAGTCCTGTAACCGTTCCATACCCTGTCTTATCGTTGAGTGATGGGTATCTTTTGCTCTTGCCACTGACTGAGTACACTTTGCCTTGCCACTCTGCATGATCAGGTCTAGCGCCGTAGTGAGCTGAGACAAATACCAAATCCCACTCCCAATCATCCATACGTTGCATGAGTAGTCGGTTGCGTGCTTGGTTTGCTTGGGTGATGATGTGACGTCTGATAGCAGAGTCAATCTGTGTCCATCTACCGCTTTTGTAGTCGATAGTCTTAAGTCTGTTCTTTGCGAGCTCTGAGACTGCGCGCTCCATGACGTCTTTGCGTGCCTCTCCTGATTGGTCTCTGAGTATTGCCTCAGCTGTGACCTTGTACCAAATATCAGCTTGTGTGTCTGCTAGTGCAATGTTTTGACGTCTGAGTATCTCACTCATTCCGATTGCTGCATTGTTTGCGATATTGTCTGCGATGTTTGATAGATCTCTGCGTTCCTTAAAGGCTTGCTGGAAGATTTTGTTTATCTTCTCGTCTTCTATTCCCAATGCCTCACTAAATGCCTTAAGAGTGGCTTTAGGTATCTTCTTGTTGTAATTGGCAACAATCCTCATCGCCTCAGCTTTAGATAAACGTGTGAGCGTGGCGAACCTGTCAGGGTTCTCAATGCCACGCTCCAAAAGTTCTACCATTTTGTCGCCGAGCTCAGCGACAAGTTTCTCTTGTACGCCACTCATGATGAGGAATGTTAGAAGGTCAAAGTAGTCCATACCTCACCTACATTTCGATATCTTCTTCTCCAGCTGCTCCCACGAGCTCCTTTGAATCATTCTCTGATAGTCCGTAGTATCGGTTTGGATAGAACCAAGCAGGACACAAGCCACGGGCAATATCATCTTTCATGGTTGCACGCTCTTGTTCGGTGTCAATCATTACGGAGTCATCCCACATGATGTCAATCTGAGGGACTTCTGTTTCAGGCAATGTAGATCCAGCGAATCGGAGCTCAACCAAGAATGCAGCTTGAATGATTGCCTTGATAGATGAGCCTAAGCGCTTTTCATGTCGCTTGATATTGCGGTACAGCTGAGAGTTATTTGCAACTACTTCGGTTGCGGTTTTAAGCCCCTGCTTGAAGTCAAATGAGAAGTACCCCTGACCAAAGCCACACTTGACACTCATGATTGAGAGTGCTGAGTTTAGAGCCTGTGTCATATCTGCAATATGGGTTTCAGGATTGTACACATTGATTGGAGTAGGAGAGCCAACACCACCACCTACAGCCCTGAATAAGGTCTTATCAAGCGTAGTCTGATAGTCGATAGCACCAGTCTTTTTATCCCTTGCAATCATGGTTTCATCAAGGAATACACGAGGACGACTTAGGCGTGTGTGCCAATACAATTCGTTGAAGGACTCATCTACCATCTTGAACGCACCGATTGCATCCTCATAGATTGAACAACCCAAAGGTGAATACTTGTTGATGGTGTTAGAGCGTGCAGGACGAACGATTGTAAAGGTTGGCATTGTTTGTCCAGTGTTTACAACTCCTGCAACAGTCTCGAATGATACCTCATGGTCTTCATCGTCAAATAGGTGAGTGAAGATGTGGAATGTACCCTCATGCAAAGCGTGAATCTGCAACTGCTTATATCGTTTACCTTCGATGTTCACAAGGCTAGTGAAAGCACAGCCACCACCGATAAGAGGGATAATCTCCTGTGCGTCATATGACTGGATATAAGTTTCAGTCCCAGCTGCGCCAATCTTCAACCCTAGAGCCCAAGCGCCTGCACCAGTTGCATACACACGGCTTAAGAACTCAACGCTCTCATCGATAAAGCCGTTGAATCTATCGTCAATCCATTCATTCATTGCCTCATCGGTGCTAGAGATGATAGTGCCCTCAGGAAGTACGAGAGTCGCCATCTCATCAGCTACCATACGTGCAGGTTTCATCGTTAGGCGATACCTATCCTCCCCGTATGCGTCATTGTCGATTACCTGCTTGTAGAAGTTCGAGGAGCAATCAAACCAGCTTTGCCACTGTGCTTGATAGCCCTGCATAGAGTTGTCAGGAACATATCCGTATTTCTCTAGTCCTGCATTTGCCCAAGTTGCCATATAGTCTCCTAAATGTAGTCTCTGTTATCAATCAGTCTTGCGCAGCCGTAACGAACCGCGTCGATTGCATGGTTGTCGAGGTCAGGTATCAATCCTGTCACCTCACCGTCTTTGGTCAGCTCATACGAATAAGACGGGAATTCCTTTGAGGCTATCTTGCATTTAGGATCTATAACGATTGCCTCTCTCTGCTGCAACCACTTGATAGAGTTCTTGATGTTGTGAGCTCCTTGCTTTGGAGCTCCTGTAGCTTTGATACCTAAGCTCCTGTAATCAGCAATGCTCTTAGGCTCTGCACTATCACACATCACCTCAGCGTATGGCTCAGGGTCTTCAATGGTCACACCGTCTACTACAAGTCCATCTTGCAGTCGTGCCAATACCTCAGAGGCGCTGTCGGAGTTGGTTAAGCCCTGCCCTGAGAACTCATCGAGGATATACAGCACACGCTTTTTGGCATCGTAGCCAATCTTTACAAAGCAAAAAGGGTCTTGGCTAAATCCCCAGTCGATTCCGTAGTAGTGGTATTCGATGTTCTTTCTCTCATCCAGCCCAATCTCACGAACCAAAGCATTCTCAAAGATTGTGTTGCCAAATCCTACAGGCTCTCCTAGATACTCATGCCTGTAAGCGTCAGGGTTCTTCTCTTTGAGCGCTAGAGCATCAAGCTTAAACTGTTGCGGTATCCACTCATCAGGCATGTCTTGGTAGCTTGATTTGTAGATAGGCTTGTTCTCTGCACGTCTGTCATCGAGCCACTTGTTAGCCCATGAGTCTTTTGAGCGTGGCGGATTGAATGAGTAGAACGTAAAGAACGGAGCATTGTCAGGAGCATTACGTGTCAGCGATTGCTTGACTGTACGGATCTCTGCAAGTCCTCTTAGTTGGTCACACTCTTCAAACCATTGATAGGCAAAGTAGGTACCAAGTGGAGCCTCAGCTCCTTTAGACTTTGCGGCTTTGTCACATCCTCTGAATACGATTGATTGACCTGTGTCCTTGCGTGTCATCATTAAAGGAGATGTACGAAGAGTCCAAGCGTCAAGCACTCCAAGGTGATTGAGTGCCCACTTCATCTTCTCGTAAACACTCTCACGCATTCCTACCTGTCTTGCCATAGTGATGTAAGCTGAGCGGTCTTTGTGTGTCATCAAACCTGCAGCAATCTCTAAAGCGATAGTTGTCGACTTAGCAGAAGAACGACCACCAAACATAATGAAATCGCCGCCCTCATCTTTTGCAATACGGCGATGTACTGCTAGATGAGGTGGCGCAAGCATGCAACCGAAGTCCCATGTATAAGTTTTTTCTTCTGATTGTTTGAGCTCCTCTGGAAGTTCTTGGAGCATGGTTTGAGTAAGTCGGGTAATACCATTCATTGCAGCTGAATCGATAGTGCCGAACTTCTCATTGATGATATGGTCTTGAGCGGTCTGAAGAGTGTTGGCAGCGATGGTGATTAGATCTGCACGAGTAAGAATGGCTTTCTGTGCTGCCTTCTCCTGCATGTACGTAAGCCTACCTAAAACCTTACTGTTTTTTTCTAGCTCGGACGCTCTACTATCTACCGTCTCATCTTTCCACTTTTTACTATTTGGATATGCCTCGACATAGGCTTTACGCTGGGAAAGTCCTTCAATTCTTTTTTGTACGTATTTTTCCCAACGTGGGTTTTTCAGTGGCTTTGAGCCCTCATTGATTGTGTTCTCAGCCATACAACCGCCTAAACTGTCTTATTTTGCTTTTCTAATCGTTTCCTTAGCTTAAATTCAGACTGTCGCAGAGCATTGTGTCGGTTTGCCTCTGCAACTCTCTTTTCCTGCTCGTCTAGGTAGCAACCTTTGCACAAAAGCATTTTTGCAGCCTTAGTACATTCAGCCCACACTGGCCTTTGATGGCATACTGCACAGAGCACTCTTTCTGGGTGGTTCCATCTTCCCTCGCTCTTTCTTTTGCAGGATATAGCCTCAGCTGTGCGACCCGGAAGAAGTTCAACCATAGCTTTGGCGGATAGTTCAGGATGAGTGAATAGGATGTTGAGCTCATCTTCAGTCCAATAATTATATGTAGGTTTTGTAAATGCCCCATTTTGGGCTTTTGCTTTTGGGTTCATTTGCTCTCCCTAGTTTTTCGCTTCTTCTTGTTCATATTGTCGCTGTGAGATAACACAAAAGCCGACTGAGTAGCCGGCTTTGTGGTGTGGTGCCTAAAACGGGATATCCTCGTTTGCCATCTCAGGGTCAGCTTGTGGCTGTGGAGTTGCCTGTGGGCTATTAGGAGCGCTTTGAGATGATTTGCGACCCATTAACTCAATCTCATCAACAACGACCTCTAAGCGACTTCTCCTGACTCCATCTTTCTCCCAGGAGCTGTAGCGTAGCTTTCCTTCAATCGCTACTTTGGTTCCCTTGGTCATGTACTGCTGAAGTTTCTCAGCACGAGCTCCAAACAAGATACAGTCAACGAAATTAGGAACGCCTTCCCATTCACCTGTCTGAGAGTTCTTGCGCCTATCATTGACAGCAACTGAGAACGTACCAACAAGAGAGCCGTTTGTGGTTGCTCTAAGATCTAAATCACGTGTAGTGTTGCCTGAGATGATTACTCGATTAATGCTCATTGTTGGTATCCTTTTGTATATTCTTGGAAGCCTTTTCAGCCTCATCATGCGCTAATCTCTCTAGTTCACTCCATGCAAATGCGTCCGATTTATTATTCCTTGAATATACTGCGTATGCGTAAGTAAAAAGGTCATTTATCATCTGCTCGACGTCAGTAAAATTAAATTCTGCCCTTAACTTATCAGCACTTATGCCTTCTCGAACATCCTTGCGGGTCACATGAACCAGCTTGCCCTCTAATCCACGACGTACATCATAGCTTGCATATTCACCTTTAGATAATATGTATCTCATAGCTAATACTTTATAGATGTCATTCAGTGGTACTTTCTTTGTTTCCATTACTCCTGCCCCTTTGCCTTTTGTCTTCTGATTTCTGATATGAGATTTCTTGTGTCTCCCAATGCGTCATTCAGATAATCAAATGCATTTCCTGTTGGAGGAATATCACCATCGCAACATGTATTTAATGCAACAATAGAATTGCTTATAGATCTGACTATCGTTTCTAACTCTTCTTCAATCTCAACGTCAGCGGTCTTTCTGATGGGTACGCTCTTGTCCTGCTCATCATCATTACGGAAATGCACAAGAGTATAGAATTCCTCTTCTTGTCCATTACGTTTAGCGAAAAACATTAGTCCTGCTCCTTTACCCTGTCGTGGTAGCCTGTTTCCGTTTTAATCTCATCAAGCACCTTGGTTGCGTTTATCAACGCTCTTTCAGACTGCTCATCTTCTATCTTGTCTAGGCAACGGCTTAACTTGTCAAGTAGCCTAACCTGTTCGGACTGATTAAGAGTGAGATTCCTTTGAACAGCTTCTCTTAGTCGATTAGATAGCGTGTCCAATTCGTCACACACTGAAAGCGCGAGGGCAATCTCTCGGGAATTAAACCTCTCTTTCTCGGTCTCATTAACATATGATTCCAAGTCGTAGATGCCGTCGTTCAGCCATCTCAAATTATCGTAAACAGTACCTATCATTACTCACCACCGCCGTAGATGTCGTGTTCTAGGACTTCAAGACATGTATTCATCATGTCGAGCCTCTCATATCCGTATGAAGGGATAGCAATCTCTGTTTCGTTGCATATGTTCATACAAGCGCCTAACTCAGCCATGCGCTTGTGCAACGCTTTGAATGAGTAGAATGCTTTATCCTGAATCTCTTTGAGCTTGTCGACATTTTCGTAATTGGTTACTGTCTCAACTACAGTCTCTACAACAGGTTCAACCGTTGGCTCCTCTATTTGCTGCACAGGTTCTGTTTGTGGCATTGCAGTTGCAGTAGATCCTGCGTTCTGTTTGAGCTCAGCCCATTCCAATATGATTTCCTCAATCGTGTCTTGCTGGCTTAGCCCAAACTCTTTTGTAGCGTGTCGGATAATCTCACGGGTCTTTTTTGATGCCTTAAAGCCCATTTGTGTTCGTTCCATTTTTCCTCCTGCATTCAGGACACATGTCATAGGATTTGCCTACCAGCTGTCCTGTTGATTTCCATTGATGTGGCCACAAGATATTGTCACCACCGCATTTCACTTCTTGTTCTTTACCGCATATATCGCAACAAATGATTCCTACGAACTCTCGCTCATCTGTTCCTTTGATTTGCTTTAATACGATCCTTCTCATTGTTGCTCCTCTACAACTGCACTCAAACCTACGATGCAATCGTTAAGTACGTTCTTGAAGTCTCTTTTGCACCTTGTGAGCGTAGCGTCGGTAATCTTTTGAGGCGGTATCTGTCCTTGCTTGCATACCGCCAGCTGGGTTTCTACCAGCTTAAGATTTGAGCTCAGGCTCTCAAGGTTCACCAAAGCAGATGCAAAGCGGTCCTTGACATGTTCTGAGCGGTCTAGAATATCCGTCTCCACATCTGCTAGCAGGTGATTTAATACTTCTTCATCTGAGAGGTGCGTATACTGCATGATGGACTGTAGGTTCTTGTAACTGCCATCTTCGAGAGTAATGTTTTTCAGTTGCACCGTTTATCTCCTCATTGTTGAAACTATGTTGAAAACTTTCAAATTGTTGAAAACTTTTCGCTTAGGTAAGTATCACTATCAAGTAAGTAATACTTTCTAGTAAGTAATACTGTATTTCTCTAATCTCTCATCTCTCTACTCTCAACTCTTGGTTACCTATCCGGTTAAGCGGGCGGTTAAGCGGTCGGTTCTTTCTCCTGCTCATCGGCTTGCTCTATCGTTCGTAACCTTGCTTGAATTCCACGACTGAAACCTGCGTAGCATTGTTGAGCGTATTTTTGCTTGCTTTCCCAAATGTGTACATCACTCCTGTGATTTCTGATTTCAGGGAAATGCTCATCAATCTCATCTATCAATCCAAGGCGCTCGAATGTCTCGATTAGATCTTGTGCCTCTTCGATAGAATCAGTTTGCATATCGCTCATCAGCTGGCGCCATGTACTAGGTCGTCTCAGGTCGTATGAGTGAGAGGGTCTATCATTCAAACACTCAATCAGCATGAAGTAGCTTGCATAACCTACTCTGCCTTTGAGCTCCAACAAATCCTGAATATCAGGGTCAAGTTTGAGTCGTGCTTGAACCAATCCATCGGAGTCGCCATGGCATGAGCTGAATAATAGTCTTTGGCATTGGAGTGGAGTTTTTCTAAGTCTTTATCGCTCATCTTCTTAAGAACTTCGATATCCGGTAGTTCGTAAGGTTCTAACTTTGCCATGGCACCTCCTTTGGTATCTAACAGCCTTAGCGGGCTTGGTTAGTGAAGCAGTGAGTATTTGTTGGGTGAGAGTATGAAATTCTCTTAGATTGGCTCTCATCGTTTGTAGGAATGGTTTTAGAGAGATGTTGGTAGTATTTAGTTCTGCGCTCTGCATACTTCAGCATCTTTTCCATTTCGCTTTTGGTTATTTGTGCTAAATCCATTCGATGTCCTTTTTCAGTTCCTCGAATGCCTCTGCGTCATCCTCTTTTACCGAGTCGATGTACTTTTGCAATCTCTCATCATCTGAGGAGCACACATCATCGATTGTGTAACCGAGGTCATGGAGCCAAAAGATGTCGATATCAACCTCACCCTCAATCATTGCGTTGAGGTATTCGATGGGCTGGTTTACCTTCTGCCATTCGAGAAGTTCGCTGTCATCTTCTTGGTTCCAAGGTGCGTTTGGATCTCCTTCCCAAACATCATCCGGTAGGTTATTCCACGGTGACATCATCTTGCTCTACCTCCATAATCTCGCCTGTTTCAACATCGACATGTACCTCTTCATCCTGCTCTGTCTTTACAGACTTCAACTGAGGAGCTGGAGTGTCTACAACTGGATTAAATACAGCAGTGTAGTCAGGCAATGTGTCGTCAGCTGAGACTACAGACTGAGCCTCGATAGACACTGGCATGTACTTGAATTCACGGCGAATGAGTGTCTTGAGAGCCATTGCCTCGTATGATGTCTTCCATGGTGAGTAGTTTGAATTTGCGCTTTGAGATGTTGACTTAACTTTCTCAATCTCTGCTTTCGTCATATAAGCGTTGTGCTCTCCACCGTTCATGTACTCAACGTGCAAGTACACAAATTGAAGTGTTTCGGGGGTGTGCTTAGCATTGAAGTTGACTGTGCTTGCAACAAGGTGAGGCACACCGTTCTCATCTAGTGTGAGCTGATAGCCATCATCCTCATAAGCTGCCATGATGTTGTAAGACTTAATCTTTCCTGAACGTTCCATGAGCTCGAGCATTCCTCGATATCCCATTTGGAAACGACATGACTGTCTACCCTTGATTTTGGTAGGAATGATATAAGCACGTCCCAAGCCATCTACTGCATCAGGCTCAAGACCCAAAGTAGAGCACTTCATAAGGCAGGAGAGCACCTCTACAGGCTGGCAAACTGCAAGCTCTGGTGTTTGATTAACGGTTGAGATTGCAAGCTGTAAGAATCGCTCTGAGTTCATGTGCTTTGGCAATGTTGCACTGATACGGTCCCAATTTGCCTGGACGATGTCGCCCATGGTCTTAGATGGTTTTGCCTGGGTTAGTTGGTTCTTCTGAGTTACTTTTGCTAAATCTGCCATTTCAGCTCCTTAATACTGATTCCGCCGTTAGTTAGCTTTTTTGTGGTGTACTTCTCAGCTAGTTGCGGATGATCTTGTTCGAATTGTTTCTTGTTGAATGTTGAACGCTCTGAGCGTTTCCAAGTGACTTGTGCCACATCGGTTTTAATGCCTTTGTTCTCACCGATGAGAGCCTGCAGCTGCTTTGATGCCATGTCTTTTTTGGACTTGTACTCTTTCTCCAAATCACGAGCCTCTGTGTACTGTGCAATGATTTCATCAATGCTTGAACACTGCTCCATATCCACCTCTACAAGGTCATCATTGGAGCTTGGGTACATATCAAGCAGAGCCTGTGACTCATCACCTGTGTTTACAATGTCAGGCGGTAGGTTTGTTAGAACGTAGTCGTTCCAGAAGGTATCTACTGCAGTATTTACAGCTTGGATATCCTCTTCATCACGTTCAATTCGGTACTCTCTGTAGTCGTTGCCACCGATAAGCACTGCAACATCAGCAAAATCACGATCTAGAACGCTCATGTAGTGAACAATCTGAGTTTGGTAGTAGAGAGGTACTCCGTCTTTCCAATCCTCAGCTTTACGAACACCTGCAGTCTTGATTTCGAGAATTCCCCAACGGTCACCGTCTTTTACCTCATAATCGAGGCTCGCCTGTGCCCAAGGGCGCTCTATTGACCTTGCTACGGCATTGAGTCGCTTAACCGTGCGGTCAGGATGTTCACTTGCGTATTTCTCTCCAATGAGTGGCTCAAGATGATTTCCCCACTCAACAGCTGGCTTGTCTGAGATGTCCTCTGCCTCTCTCCTGCCAGTCTTTTCGCACCATACTTCGATTGGGCTTTTGTACTGGTTAAGTCCCATGATTGACGCTACATCAGAGCCGCCAACTCCCAGCTTTCTTATCTCTAGCCAGTCTTCATTGCTTTCAGCTCGTATGAGCTCAAAGGCTTTACCTTCGCCTTTAACTGCCATCTTTGTCTCCTATAAACATGATTTGTATTGTCATATGTGCTTGCTGGTCTCTCACTCTTGGGTTCTTCTTGATTGCAAGATGAGTTACCTGCTTGTCGTCTTTGTAAGCCACATCATTTAATGCATCCATGACAAGCTTTGCGATGTTATCGATATCAGGCTTAAATAAGTCCTTCTCCTCTTTTATGCACTTAGGCTTTGAGCGTGGTAGTTGCTGATAGGTTTCTATCGTGATCGCAACAGCTCCTTCAGCTTTGAGCACATGTCCGTAAGATTTAAGACAGGCGCTTTTATATGCAAGCGATATATCTGCCTCATCGTTTAGAGTTCTTCGGTCTGTGTAGGTTTGTACTCCTACAGGGGTTCTTCTGAACCTTGGACGTCTTTTGCCCGAGATAAACGGCACATCAAATGTGATGTGTATCTTTTCTTTTGACATCAATCTCCTTAAAGCATGAAATAGGTTCCCCATCCCCAAAAGAGCATTGTCATGACAATGATGTGAAACCATGTGTCAGACGTTGAGTTCTTGATAGCCTGCACAACTTCTCTGTGGTCGTACTTGTTTGAGAAACAGAGAGTTGCACGCATAACGAGTAGGTACCAAAACAACCAAATAATCTGTTCGTATGCCCCATTGCCTGGGATGAGTGAGAATTGCATTTTTAAGCTCCTATTTGCAGTGTTTGAAGTTCGTTTAAGGACTTAATGTCTTTGTTTAGATAACGATTGATAAAGAAGATTTGACCTTTGCCGGTCACCTTAGTAGTTTTAGTTGCTACAACAACACCATCAGAGGAAACACGAACGCCCTCTTTAATCTCGAACAAGCCCATTTCCATGGCTCTTTGAGTTGGTGAGTTGTAGTCGGTTCCTTTGCGCTTGATGAGATAGCCTTCATCTCGAAGTTGTGCAAACAAACGCTTTTGTCCGGTGTCGTAGCCGTTTTGTTTAAGCAGCTTGGCTAAGTCGCCAATTAGAATGGTTGAGGTTGAGGCAGATACTGCATCGGCAAAGAGTGCCTTAGGTTGCATGGACTGAATGATGAGCTCTTTTTCTTTGAGCTGTTGTCCTGCCTGCATAAGCAAGTCTGCAAGTCCCTCTTGTGTGAATAGGCTTTCAGCTTTCTTATCTGTGAGGTAAGCTCCATGCTTGCGGATGGTTGGCATGATGTCGGATGTGACCCAATGCTTAAATCTTTTAGCGCCCGGGAGATTAGATCCGAACGCAAGAGAATACAATCCGCTTTCATTGACGATTGTCATTTCTTGCTTACCGCCAAGGGTGTCAATTTTCTGACGCCCTTTGTCTTCACTGTCAACATGGTGCTGTACTGCTGCTCTTGGATTGCTGTATCCGAGTGCCCTTGCAATATCAACTCCTACGAACCATGCCTCGCCGTTCTGTTCGATTGTGCGAAGATCGCCAAACTCTGGATTGTTGAAGACCTGGATTTCACTCATGCTATAATCCTTTCTGAATGCTTTTCGCATTCTTCTTGTTTGGAGTCGCTATGTCCTTGGTCGGGGTGGCGGCTCCTTTTGTATGCCTTTTCGTTCTCTTCGTCTTCGTAGAACTCTTTGACCATTTGCCAAAGCTTTTCGTAACCTACTATCGCCATTGGCTATTCCTTCTCTTCTTCTGCTAACAGATAGTTCGCATTTACACCGTAGAGTTCTGCAAGCTTTAGAAGATACTTAGTGCTGGGTGTGGTCGCTCCCAATTCCCAACGAGATACAAGGTTCTCGTTACAACCAAGAATCTCGCTTAACTCTCGCTGTGAAAGATTTCTGCGAGCACGTTCAGCCTTCATGTTGCCCCTCATGTACACCTCCTATTAAGGTCGTTTGGACGTCTTAACGATTACAATATAAGTCTATTTGGTAGTTGTGTCAACACTTAAAAGGTGAGAAAATATACCAAATGGACGTAAACACATTTCCTACATAAGGGGACTAAAATGAATGCTTATCGATTTGCCGAGGCACGAAAAGCTAAAGGAATATCTCAGCAGGAACTAGCCGAGGCTTTGAACAGTAGTCAAAAGCAAGTGCATTTATATGAGAGTGGAAAGCGTGATCCGAAAGCAGAAACTGTAATTAAGATTGCGAGTGTTCTTAATACTCCCGTGACCTATCTCTTAGGTCTAGACGCAAACCAAAAGTGCCAAGAGCACCTAATACCGGTTCTTGCGAGACTTTCAAAAAGCAATACGAACACCGCAGCTGACAGGTATCAAGAAGTTGGCCAAACTTTGTATAAGGCTCACAAGAAAGCTTTTTGGCTCGTTGTAAAAGGCAATTCAATGAATAAGCTATTTCCTGAAAGCTCGTTGGTATTAGTAGATCCAATGGCAAAGGTTCAAAATGGAGACGTGGCAGCCGTTAAGCTGAAAGACCACGATGCAACTCTCAGACGTATTTACTTCGATGATGATGGAATTAGATTGTGTCCCGAGTCATATGACGACGGATACGGGGAAGTATTTATATCAGAGGCTGACAAGTCAAAGGATATGGATATAGTCGGTAAGGTTGTATCTTATACGGCTCCAGATGGTTGGAGAGCATAAAAAAGACGACTGATAACAGCCGTCTCGGGGTGATTATATTATAGGTGAGTTTCGTGAAAAATGCTGTAATTTATGCTCGTTTTTCATCGAGCAATCAACGTGAAGAGTCCATCGAAGGACAGGTTAGAGAATGTGAGCTGCGCGCTAGGGCTGATGGGTATACCATAGTCAAAGTGTATCGTGATGACGCTGTAAGTGGCACATCAGTAGATAAGCGCGATTCATTCTTGCAGATGATTGAAGATGCCAAATCAGGCTTTTTCCAAAGGATTTATGTCTACAAGTATGATCGCTTTGCTAGAAATATAGCTGACAGCCAAACCTACGAGAAAATTCTTCTAAGCCATAATGTTGAGCTTGTAAGCGCAAAAGAGGGAATACCTGAGGGTGCTAGTGGTTTCTTGGTCAAAGGTATGCATGAGCTCCTGGCACAGTATTACTCTGTTAATCTCTCTGAGAATGTACGCAGAGGACACGAGACAAACGCTCTCAAATGCAAATGGAACGGCGGTAGGATTTATGGCTACAGACGTTCAGCTGATGGGTACTTTGAGATTGTAGAGCATGAGGCCGAGGCAATTAGGCTTATGTATCAGCTCTACGACAGAGGCTACACCATGCAGCAAATCGTAAGAGAGCTGAAACCTTATGAGACAGGTACTAAAAGTGGCTGGAATGTCATGAGGGTAAGCAGGTTTCTCAAAAGCCCACGCTACAAAGGAACCTACATCTACGATAGCCATGTAGTAGAAGATGCAATCCCTGCAATCGTTGACAAAAAACTTTGGGAAAGGGTGAACGATAAAATGAAATCAAAAAGCCAGTGCGCACCACGTAAAGACAGTGCAACCTATCCCCTATCTACAAAGCTGTTTGACGAACACGGAAATGCCTATGTTGGCACATCAGGAAAGAGCCATACGGGCAAAACGTACTACTATTACAAAAATACAGCCACAAAAGAACTCATTCGCAAAGATTTAGTGGATGAGGCAATAAGTGAGGCACTCTCAGACGTTTTAAGCGAATCTGAAACAACAATCGATGAAATAGCCGAGGAAGTTTTGAAGTTGCAGGAAAAAGACTTTGAGCAGTCCTCAAAGACAATTACCCGTGCTATGAGTAGAATCAACAAACTAAATAAGCAAATTGACAACTGTTTGGATGTTATTTGCAACAATGGAAACGTTCCTGGAGTAGTCGAGCGTATGGAGGAGCTCAAGAAAGAGAAGTACGATCTTGAGCATGATGTGAAAAAGGTTAGTGACAAATACATCACTAAAGATATGATTGTGTTTGCTCTTACTCAAATGAAAGAGAAGATTGCTCCACAGTTTCTAGCTGATGGAATGGTTGAGCGTGCCGTGATAAAAGATGACGGCAGTATGCAGGTAATATTCAATATAAAGAAACAAACCTCAACAGACGTAGAGCCTATTGAGGTTTGTATATGTAACGAATGGTGGGCCGTTAGGGAATCGAACCCTAGACCTTAGGATTAAAAGTCCTCTGCTCTACCGACTGAGCTAACGGCCCGTGTGCTTTTCAGCGCGGAGTTATTTTAACATGTTTTAAATAGAATGACGAAGATTATTCCCAAACCCACTGTCCATTCACAAATATACGAGTTTCATTGCCATCTTTATCAAGACCAGTGATGGTAAGATCATCGCTTCCAATCATAAAGTCAACGTGAGTGTGGGATTGATTGACTCCAGCCTTCTCAAGCTGTTCGGAGGTCATCTCTAGACCGTCCTCCATGCACTCTGGGAATCCTTTTCCTAATGCAAGGTGACACGAAGCATTCTCATCGTAAAGTGTTTCGTAGAACAAGATTCCAGATTCGCGAATAGGAGTATTCTTTGAGACGAGGGCGACCTCACCAAGACGATCAGCATTTTTAGCAGTCTCGATAATTTGTCTTAGCTGTTCGCGACCTTGCTGAGCATCGAAGTCAACAACTTTTCCTTCTTTGAATTCAATCCAGAAATCCTTAATGATAGAACCCTGATGAACCAAAGGAAGAGCAGAGTGTACAACACCGTCGCAACGTAGACGATCAGGTGTAGTAAATACCTCTTCAGTAGGAATATTAGGGAAGAAGCGATGTCCATCTACCGTATATGCCGCTCCTCCTTCCCAAATATGCCCTTCTGGAAGTCCTATAACAAAGTTTGTACCGTTGGAAGATGTATAACGAAGCGAATCAAACTTCTTTTCGTTTAAGAACCTCAGATTCTTCTTAAATGCTGCATTGTGTGTCTGCCAAGCCTCGTCAGGGTCGTCGTCTAAGACGCGAGATACATAAAGGATGGAGCGCCAGAGTCTATACATTGCCTCTTCAACAGATGCATCGGGAAAGACTTTCTTAGCCCATCCCTCTTGAGGAACGCCGGCGATACACCATACATTCAATCCCATATCGAGACCCTTGCGATAAGCTTTACATGAGCTGTTATACGCAAGAGCTTCCTTTGAAATCTTTGAAGGATCTACATGCTCAAAAACTGAAGGATCACGACCTGTTAAGAATAAAAAGCAGGATCCATTTTCAGCAAGTGTGTCCATCTTGAGGCGTTCATATTCTGGTATCTTCTCGAAGAAAGATTCATCACACGCATCATATGTCATGCGGGAGACCTCATCGTCACGATACATCAGAGTAACGTGTCCTGCCCCAGCTTTATAGGCCTTATCTACAACTCGGCGTACAAAATCATATGCTTCAACGGGCGCCTTTATAACAACTTCTTGTCCTTCTTTAACGTTAAGTCCTTGAGATACTAAAACCTCAGCATATGCATCGATGTACTTATCAAGACCTCTAAAAGCAGCCTCGAGCTCATCTCGCATCATTAAGTCTTCCATTAAAGTCCATTCTCGTAAATTTTATTATTTGCACCCTATAGGGCACATTCAGCACTGATAAGGATACCACAAAGTCATATATCACAATGCGACTTAACTGTTAGGTGGTTGTATAAGGTGTGTTAGGAGTGTTTTCGTATTCTCCTTGTATAGCAAGGAGGTTTATATGAAAACTTTTAATGTAAGAAATGACCCGAAAGCAATAGGTTTATTGACGTTGGCAATCATATGCATAGTCTTTATTGGATTTATGCCAAGAATTAATGCAGATAACGCAACGTTTCTAATCTACAGTACTGGAGTAAAAGACAACTCTACGCGCACCTATGCCACTCAAGACGATCAGATTGCATATTGTTTCGATGCTAATCTTCTACCAGCATCAGGAAATGGCACAGCGTTTCATGCAGCACCAAAAGAAGTTGACCCTCAGCTTTCCTATCTTATGTTGCTTGGATATCCAACAACAACATATATAAACGAAACAGAATTTTCAGCTGAAGACGCCCAATACATAACTCAAATAGCACTTTGGATGTATCAGGGCTTTCTTACTGAAGAAGGAGCAATAACCCAAAAAGCGGGTAACCAATTAGAAGGAACACCTGGAGAGGTGCCTGGATTTATTAAGCATCATGAGGGCGCGGCGCTAAATGCTGCTAGACATCTCGTAAACCAAGCGAGAACACATGGTGATAAAGCAGAGATACCTGCTGAAATGCGCTCTAAGCTCTATATGCCAGAATCAAATACTTATCAGCGCATGCTCGTAGGACCTAAAAATCCGTGGGGAAAAATCAAGATGACAAAAGTTGTCGATATCCCTCAACAGCTTCTTACCAATCCAGATTACGATATTTCTCAAATCGAATTTGAACTTTACAAAGATGACCAACCAACGGGCAAGGCTTTCAAAATCAATACTGATGTACAGGGGACAAATGGATTCGTTGGATATGACAAGGACACTCCATCTCATGATTATATTGACCTTGCACCTGGCTTTTATAAGATAGTCGAGAAAAATATTCCTCAGGGAATTTATACTCCTGAGGAGAATCAAAAATTCTACGTTGGAGCATATGCCGGTGAGAATAGCATTGTGCAAAACGAAATTAAAAATAATGCCAAGTATATAAAGATAGAAACGCTCATAAATAAAACGACCGACAATGATCAAACTCAAATCCCTCTAGAAGGTGCGGAGTTCGAGGTAAAACATACCCTTGGTGATGTTAGTAGAACGTGGATCTTGTCTTCAGATAAAGAAGGTAAGGTTAAGCTTGATAATGACCATCTGATTAATGGTGAGGAGCTTTACGGAGATAATATTTTACCTTTAGGAACACTCACGATTAAAGAAATAAAAGCACCTGAGGGATACAGTTTAAGCAAGGATGTATACACCTATGACCTTGCCGATTATGCAAATGGCTTAAAGGAGTTTTCGTCTATCAATATAAAGAACAGCTTGGCAAGAACGAATATAAGGTTTGAGAAAAAGGATGGCAACACCAAACAAGCTCTCGCTTATGTCCCATTCAAACTAACTAATATTTCTACGGGTGAATCACACATTATCTTTACTGACGCCAAAGGAATATTTGACTCATCTACCATTGCACATACTGATCGAACCAATGCCAATGACACCTTGGAATTAGACAAAATAAAGGCAGGCATAGAGAATCCTAAAGAGACTCAGTGCGGAATTTGGTTTGAAGGCAGCAACAAGGAGAATGTAGACGATGCGTCAGGATCGCTTCCATATGGAACTTATAAGCTCGAGGAGCTTCGCGGGGAGACAAATTCCGGTTATGAATTGATTGATCTTACTTTCGATGTAAAACAGGAAGAAACTTTAAATTTGGGAGAAATTCTTAACTGGAAAGTTGGCATTAAAACTAATCTTTCAGCAGAGAAGAATGGTGATGAATCCTACACCCTATCAGATAAGCTAACGTATACGAATTTACCTCAGAATAAAGAATATAAAATTCTAACTTCTTATGTGGTGCTTGGTGAATCGGGTGAACCAGAAATATTAAAGGTAGATGGTACAGACTATATTCAAACAACCAACCTCACTCCAAGTTCAAGAGATGGATCCATCACAATTGAGAGTATCATTCCAGAAGAGTTTTTGAAAGAGGTAGTGAAAGCTACTGGAGATCGCTATAAAGTAAAAGATTTAAAA
>RCNH01000355.1_pt1 | contig 19971 bp, 30 predicted proteins | sample 2041161 | NCBI WGS metagenome assembly RCNH01 (sample SAMN09708215, study PRJNA481090) | Feces metagenome, whole genome shotgun sequencing project. | biome: feces | host: Leptonychotes weddellii | place: Antarctica: Sion Island | collected 2010-03-01 | reverse complement strand
CTACCGCCTACGCCGTATCTCATGGTAGTAAAAGCCTTATGACGTGAGCGCGAGCCGTACCATTGACCACTGATTACACCATCAACATACTGACAATCAAAAATCTTCTGTAGCGCTGTAACACTAGCGCCTCCAATCCAACCATCAACAGCAATCTGAGAATATGTTGGAGCGCTAGTATCATTCTCAACTACCTCACCGCCTGTAATGCGTGCGTGGAGTTTACGCCACTTAGCATTATCAATATATGGTGCAGGGCAACTCTTGTGAGGGTCAATAGTGCGTCCTACCCTCGCATAATCTACAACGTCATAGTGACGAATTACGCGACTTGCAGATACGCCATAATCTCGCATGAGGATAGGTACAATCCATGCTAGCTTTTTAATTTCAACCTCAGAAAAATCTTCACCATTAGAGACTACTTCGATATTGATGGTACGTTGGTTCATATCCCAATTACCAGTAGCCCATGCAGTATTGTTGATGTAAACGCTTTTGCAAACAATACCATCATCAATACCGTCAATGAATAGATGAGCAGAAGAGTTACGATTTCCACGACTAAAGTATTCACAATTCTCTTTTGCAGTACCTGTACCAGCTGTAAAGTGAATAACGATATAGTCTACACCGTTACCGCCACGACCATATGTAAATGTATGTGGACTTGCAGGATATGTTTCAATACGCATTATTCAACCTCTTCATTCTTTTCTTCGTTTATTTCCTGAGCAGTATGCAAGTGTTGCATAACAGGTAGTCCTGCTAAATCAGGGTTAGCTTTACAAAGGTTTTCTGCAATCGAGGTAGCCTCTTTCAAAGCAATGTAAGAGCAAATACCATCAAGAGATGTTAGCTTGATAATATCTGCGATTGAGCCTCCATCAACCATGCCAAAGGTATAAATAATCTCATTGAAGATTAAAATCATGACGATAAGCAATACCTCACCGCCCTTGCGCTTTAATCCGTTCTTCATTTCTTTTGACTTAATACATGAATTCACCCAAGCCTGATAAAATCCTGCAATAATATCAAATGCAATAGTAGTAAGTGCAATAATGCACGGTGCTAAATAGTTATCCAATTCAATTCTCCTATGATAATCTGCGCCACATATGACATGTAATGTATGGTGGCATGTTGTTGTGTGGCTTATTTCCGCCCTCATAATCACTGAGGTATGGTGAGAAATCAGCGCTTACTTCTTTAGGGTTTGGTACAACCCACATCTCATATGAACCACCGTACTTATGGGTTGCGACACCGTGACGGTGTTTAGGCATTTCTTCATTAGTAAGGGTGTGTTCTTTTTCTCCACCCGTCTGTCCTGAGTAGCCCGCTGAGGATAGCAAAAACTTATCCTGAATACGTTCCCATCTACCACCAAACAAATAAGATGGGTCTGTATCAGTGAATGAGATGTAAACCGAGCCTACAGGATAAATCTTGTCAATTAGTATCTTTTCAAGAGGCTGTCTAGTAAACATCTTTCCCCATGTTGAAATGCCACTGATACCATTAACGTATACGTTATGAAGTGGTATAAATGCGTCATTAGTATATGGTGTAATGTTTGATGGTGGTAATGACGGCTCATTATATGCGTTACCTGGTACACCAGCAATTACCTCTAGGTTTACGGTTTCAACTCCTGTTGATGACTTTTTGTATCTAATACCGATAACATCAAGTCGCTTTTTATTCTGAACGCCATTTGCGATAGATACCCTTTCAGGTGTATCAATGGAAAAATGACGTCCTGATACGTATATATCACCCGTAGCAATCTGTACCGTATTTTGATTTATAACAGTAGCCTTACACTCTCCTCTAGTTGCTAGAAAAAAGTCATTAGTACCAAAAAAGCCTCTATTAAAGTTAGCTGTCTGTTCAGACGTTACATGAGGCTTTCCCGCGTGACCTGTTACTAATTCAATTGCCATTACTTTTTACCTCCACTGTTCATAAACTTATTGAATTCATTGTCTGAATTCAAAGCTAGTTTACGGTAAGCCTGCGTGCAATCTGTACAAAGCAATCTATCAATAACCACGCCGTCAATGTTATAGTGGTGTACGTTACGCCAAAGTCGAACAGATGGTGAACCATCTTTAGCATATTCTGTTAAACCGCACTTATCACATACATATTTGTTAAAGCCTTGTGTTTTACCCATTCTTACCTCCTTTACTTATCCTCTCCAACATCGAACGATACCTCTGTATATCCGTCAATGCTCTTAATGATTTTCTTTCTGATTTTACTTTCTACCTCTAAACCTGTATGAACCTCTGTAGCTTTCACAACGTCACCAACCTCCCAATCACCTTTTTTGACAATATCTATCTCGACCTTTCCCTCATCACGAAGTTCCTTTAGTCGCTTGATACCGTACTTTTCAAGTTCCTCTGTACTTTCAGCACTTGAATAATCGTATATATCCGTATATTCATCTATGCCGTATATTGATTGAGATTTACTTATATTTCCGTCTTTATCTGAATAAAGGTGAATGACTGTACGTTCAGTCAATTCACCTTTACCAAGACATATAAGATGGTTTGTCTTATTCTTAAATTGTTCAATTTTGAAATCCATCAGGTCTGAGTCTACAGAAGTAATAATCTGAGATGGTTTAGCCTGAATGTATACCTTATGTTGCTTTACAGTAAACACTAGCTTTAGTCCATGTGACATAAGCATATCGTTAATTGCGTCATAGCCTTTGACGTAACGTGCAAAAGTATGCTCTATCTCATATCCCGTATTAACATTCTCTACTGCAAATAGTGATTTAAGGCTTGATAGTTGAGAGTTGAGTAAGTCACGTAAGATAGCGTTAGGCTCACCTCTTACTGTTAAGTAAGCCTGGTTGTATGGAGGCTCAATCACGCATGAGTTCATTATGCCCTGCCACGTCCTACCCCTATATATAGGTAGTCGTACATCTGTATCAAACTCTATGCTATCGACTATGCCTCCATAGCCTGTACCGTCTAGATAGATTATCTCTTGTCCATCTAGCTTATACTTTTCAAATGACAGCTGAAAATCATTCTCACCGCTACCATAGGCTAGGTCTAAATCGTAGTCCTGTACTGCGTATTTATCCTTACCTGTTTTATCTGCAACAATTAAAAGTTCTCTACCCATGGAGGCTCACTTTCAGCGACATAATACTCAATATCAAATCCGTATGAGTTATCCCAAACAACAGGATTTTCACCAGGTGCTATAGGCTCAAAAATGTAAGTACCTTTACCTGCTCCATCACCGCGTTCTGCTTTATCAAAGACATTTTCCTCATATCCTGTTACGTCCCTGAGAATAACCTGCTTTTCTCTAGTATCCACAATCAGCAATGAACCATCAGGTACAGTGACGTTGACGCGGTAAGCATTTCTACCGATGGTGATAACAGGATTGATACATGCTCCAAAGATAGTCATTTTGAAGTCACAGCGCGTGTAACTACCCGTATCCAACGTATGAGCAATATCAGCGTATCCATAGTCGTGCAAGTAGTCGTAAGGGTAATCAAGTCCAAATTTACTAGACGTACTCTTACTATTTTTGGTATATGACTTAACCACAGTTTTATACCAAGCGCCGTCGAGCAAAATAATCTTCAATGTACCGTAAATCTCATACGGTGTTACATTGTCAATCTTGATACCGTAGATGTATCCTTTTTGAACCCATTCACCTTGCGCGGTAAATAATCCTGGTGTTTCCTCAGCCATATCTCTATCAGCGTAACGTCTGAGTTTCTCTAGTTCTGCACGCTCACCGCTAAACTGTAAATCAATAGTCGTGGTACGCCTGCGCGGTGAGTAGATATTCTTACGTCCAAGTCCGTATTCCCACTGATAACTGCGAGCCTCATTAGCGGTTTGTACAGTGAATTTATCGTTGATAAGGCTCAGCGTAACGTCACGACTTGTATATGTTAATTCGTCCATTAGATAGCCTGCCTTACCATACGATTAAATTCACGAGGCGTTGCTGTAGGTGCGTAGTTGTGAATGATAGTACCTAAGTTTTCATCAAGCCATTCAATAATTATTTCCTCATTACCCTTTTCACGAGGTATATCCTGCGCTGCCTCGTGGAAATATGGTTTAATGTGGTCAATAGGCAAAACAGCCTCTTTTCCTGCCTCACCAACACCAATAACAGATGGACTGCTAAACAAACCACCTTTTGCGTACCAATCTACACTGAGGTGTGGTACAGATGGAGGCGTTAGGCTGAATTCACCTGCAATAGAAAAGTGAGGTAGTTTAATATGAGGAAATGAGAAATTAGCGCCAGTGAAGAAACCAACGATACTATCAATAATGCTCTTCATTTTTGCTTTCATGCTATTAAACTTATCAATAGCTTTATCCTTAGCAGATTGAAAAGCACCGCCTACAGTAGACGGTATCATGCTCTTAAAGAAACCACCGATTGATGAACCAATGCTTTTAAGCACTGAGCCTACTCCATTCCAAATAGACTTAATCGTATTTGAAACAGTGTTAAAGATATTACCGATAATCTCGATAGCACCCGTAACCACACTAGAGGCTACCTCAAAAGCAGGCGCGAAAAATGAGCATAAGCCATTCCAAATTGACTGCAAAACACTTACAACAGTAGTAAAGATAGTCTGAATAGCTGTAATCGTGGTTGTGACGATTGACGCTCCAACCTCAAAAGCAGGCGCGAAAAACGCACATAGCCCGTCCCAAATGGACTGAATTACAGATACCACTACCTCAAACGTTGCTTGAAGAGCGGTAATCACTGCGTTAATAATAACCATGCCAGCCTCGAAAACAGGCGCGAGTAAGGCACAAAAACCGTCCCAAACTACCTGTAGAGCCTGGATAACCATTGTTACAGTAGCCTTGATTATTTCCCACGCCAAAAGGAATGGTGTACTAAATACCAGCCATGCAACGTTAAACACCTCACATAAAACCTGCCACGCAACTTGTAAGGCGTTAAAGATGGTTTGAAGTGTTGTACTTAGGAATTCCCATGCAACCACCAAAGCGTCAATTACAGGTTGAGCCACACTCATAAATCCCGTTACACATGTATCCCAAAGGCTAGATAGCGTTGAGGTAAAGTTAGCCCACATTTCTCTACCCTGTTCAGTCTGAGTAAAAAAGTAAACCAGGGCAGCCACTACAGCTGTAATGCCAGCAATAATCAGTACAAATGGGTTTGTAGATACAAGAGTAAAGAACGCTTTTAGCTTATTCTTACTCTCGGATACCAACTCGATACCAGCGTGTATATCCTCAAATGCTTTACTAGCCTTACTCCATGCCTCAAAAGCTACAAATACGCCCTTAAACGATAGGAAACCAGCCACGATAGGCGGTAGATAAGGTAATACACCAGCTAGAGCATGAGCCAAATCAATAAATAGTGTAACGATAGGCTTTACCATAGGCTCAAAGTCATTTGCAAGAGTGCTAAATGTTTCAGAAATCGAGTTAATAGCGTCTTTAATATTATCCTGTCCGATACTATCCAAAATATCGACCATTGCGTTAATGAAACGGCTTTTTAGGTTGGTAAGTGCAGTACCGATACCACCCATACCCTCTTTAGCTGTTACTGAAAACGCCTCAAATCCTGCGCCACCCTCTTCTGCGCCCTTAATAATAGCGTCTGTAAATTCTTCCCAACTTACAGTACCCTTTTGCAAGGCGTCATAAAGGTCTTTTTGGTTAGCACCTGCACCGAGCAATTCCTCAGAAATCTTACCCAACTGAGCAGGCATTAACTGAGATAGTGTTGTCCAGGACTGCATATCAACCTTACCAGCTGATAACATCTGATTAAACTGCACAAACGCACGGCTTGCGTCATAGCTACTAGCGCCCGCTGCCAGCAACATATCATTAAAGCCTAATCCGAGGCGTGTTGCTTTTCCTAAATCAACACCAGCTGAGGCAATACCCTTAACAAATGCAGATATATCTGAGGTAGTTGTAGGTAATCCCATCAAGTGCTTTTGCATTTGCTTAATACTCTTATCAGCCTCATCAGTTGAGTAACCTAAAGCACTCATTACCTTAGGAAATTGATGAAGAGTATCAAGACGCTCTACTGCACTACCTGATAGGTTTTTTATCGTTTCGAGTGCGCCAGTTACAACGTTTCCTACTACAGAACCGATTGAAACAGACTTGATACCGAACCTATCTAATGACTTTTCAAGAGGTTTGAGTGATGTTGAGTTTGCAGATTTATTAAATGAGTTCTGATATTTCTTACCCGCTGAACCACCTGAGGATTGAGCAATATCACCTAATTGTTTGTGGAAACCTTTAGCGTCAATCTTAGGATAAATTACGACATATCCTTTACCGACTGCTACTCCACCATTACCCATTTATTCACCTCTTTTCATATTTAATAATCTATCTAATTCATCTTTCGTCATCACCTTAGCACCAATCTTATTTTGAGTTTGTTTCTTCTGCATTGACGGCGGTAAGATGAAATCAGGTTTACGTTTTCCCTTTTGTAAACTTGCAAGGATTATCCTCAATGAGTTAGCAATATCAGCCTCTATCATCGTATCCATAGTCCAAAGCAAATCAGGATTATTTGCTATGTGGGTACGTGAGTTATGAGGTAGCTGAGTTGCTAAACATGCAATATGCTTAGAAGTGTAGCTTGCGTCATCACCACTGAGTACCCGTGATAAATCAATCTGATAATACTGTTGAAAATCAGCCTCCAACTCATCAGGATACTCAGTAATGAATTTAGCAAGCACTATTAGTTTTTTACTTCTGAAATCTCCTCTAGCACACCACCGAGCCATGCTCCAAAGGTTTCAGGCGTACAAACGCCGTCATTATCTTTTGCGAGTTCGTCCATGATAAGAGGTATATTCTCTTCACCAAACATAAAATCACAAAGCCCTACAAAATCGACCATGTGCGCCTGTTCACTGCGTTTGTTATCAGTGAGATGTGCGTACTGAACGGCAAATCTCATATCCTCCATGATTTTTGGGTTTACCTCTAGTTCAATATCTCCTACCTTAAACTTCTTCATTAACGCCTACCTTTTGCAGTGTTACCAATAGTGGTTACATGCTCATACATGGTGTTACCGTCCTTATCCTCATACAACTTAAAGGTAAGTTCGCGTCCGTCAAGGTCAGTACCATTCAAGGTAAGGTCTCCACGAGCAGTTACCTGAGCAGATGGACAAACATAACGCTTTAGAATACCGTCACCAGCAATAGTCTCTACAACTAGAGGTAGCTTAGGCATTTCCTTACCGTTGTGCTTAATCTTCATACGGTTTTTACCGCTATCAGTGGTTACTTCTACGTTAGCGTCACCGTAAATAAGGCGTGCAACATTAACTGAGGTCTCAATAGGTGTAAAGGTTGCGCTCTCAGCATATGAGGTGCTAGTGGTACGTACTGTTACGCCACCCCAAGCCTTTTTCTCATCGCTTTCCTTTTCCTCAGCAAATGCAACACCATCTTCTGAGGCGTAACCAATGCAAGTAAAATCTGCACTCAAAGCGGTATCTGCGTCTGTTGGTAGAACAGTATCAGGCTTATTACCAATGAAAATAGCACCAGCTACGCGAGGGCTACCGATGGTTACATTCTCTTTATTATTCATTTATTCATCTCCTAAAGTAGCAATTACATAACAGCTAATAGCGTATCGACCCATCTCGCCGTCAGGGTCACGGTTTTCGTAAAGATTATCAATCTGAACGCTATAAATGTTAGATGGTAGTTCCTCTCTAACAAGCATGTTTCTAATCTTATAAGCCAGCTTAGACGCCTCGTAAGAGGTGCTAGCCCACGTTTTAATAATAATATCTGCTCTATCTGTATAGTTTTCTATACCGCCCGCTATGCGCTCTACCGTAACGAACCGAGCATTATTTTTAGTGGTTTTGTTTGGCTTATATTTTGCAGGCTTATTATGAAAAACCTTGATTGAAAAAGGGCTTAGTTTCTCTTCAAGCCATTTAATTAAACTAGCCTCTAGCATGTTTAAGTCCCTTTTGTAACGTATCGTTTTTTGCGTTTCGTATACGAGACGCCCAATTTTTTGTACCTACAACAAAGCACGTATTACCTAGGTCAGACTTATAAGGCATTACATAGTATTCGCAAGGCGTATCACCTACAGGACTACTAGCGCTTTCTGCACCAGCCTTAATAGCCTCAGCGCGCTGTCCACATATGCTTTCAACACCAGGTAGTCTGATAATCTCTTTCATTGCATTGTTGTATCCAAAATACCTGAATTCCTGGTTTTTACTCATGGGTGTTACCTACCGTTACCCACTCATCAACTAGATAAGCCTTGACGGGTCTATTCCATGAGGTAGGCGTGTTTTCAGGCATGTACCCGCGCGGGTCTCCAACGATAGCGTACTGTTCACCCTCAAAATTTATACGACAATCACGTAAAGACTGTTCGTACCAGTAAGGGAAATGAAAAACATAGTCTACTGTGACGCCCTCAGGATTTTCCTTTAAGTTATCCTCAGTACCAGCAGGTGATACTAAAACGTCATCAACATATTCTTCAATGTACGTATCAACTATCTCTTCATTAAACTCATCACGCATGCCTGTATTTACAGGTCTCAATACGGTAATGCTAGTCGTTGCAAACATCTGCACCCCCTACTGAGATAGAGGTGATGACCAGTTTAGATAGTCCGAGCAACGCTCTTTCTTTACGAGTAATGTAAAGTCCATTACCAGTAGTAGCGTATGTATAGGTCTGTGAATATACGCCCGCGCTCTCAGTTTTCGCACTATACAGTCCTGTATCAGTGCCAGCGTCTAATACACGGCTAACCATGTTGCAACATACCAGCTTTAGTAAGCTAGCGTCTACCTTAGTAATATCCTTTTTACTATTGCTAAAAGATACCGTGAGCATAGTAGAGGCGTCCTCCAACAATACGCTAGCCCTGGACTGTTCCTCAGTGGTTAAACGCCTCCAACGCTGTTCTATATCGTTTATTGTTGCGTATATCATTTTGTTCCTTAAATAAAAAGGGTACGGTTAATCCGTACCCTTTATACATTCATCTGTATTGTTTACTGCTTTTTAGCTTTTGCGAGAGTACCCTTAACAATAAGGTTGGATACCTCAGGGAAAAGAGTAAGTCCAGTATCAGCAAAAGTCTCGCAAGTACCATTAGAGTATTCAGGATTGTGGTGAACACCGATAAGTCCTGTCTCATCAAGTTCATACTCAAATCCAGCCTGTCCGAGTGAGCCGAGGTCTACTGAGTATGCGTTGATATTCTCAGATGGTGTTACGTAAATCTCACCCTGTGGTACGTTAGCGTCAATTACACATGTACCAAGTCCGAGGAAGTCCTGGAGGTACTGAAAACCAAACGCACGCTGTACACCAGTGATATTAGCGTTACCGAGGTACTCAGCGAGGTCAAGAGGGTTAGCAAAGAAAATAGGTGTACCGTCAGTGTCCAACTTAGACATCTCATTAGCAAGTACACCATAAGCATTTGCTACTACCTTTTGGAAATCTGCACCAGTTGCAGTAGATGTACCCTGAGCGCCAGTAAGGAATGTGAACAAATCCTTACGGATTGAACCCTGAATATCGCGTACCATCTTCTCATCAGTTCGTCCGACTGCATTAGCATATCCAACCTTTAGGATAGCCTGCTTAGTGGTCTGCTTGCGGTACTGCTTAATGTTTACAGTGTGGGTCTTACCCTTAACAGTGTTGTAATGAGTGAGTGGAATTTCCTGTCCCTCAACTACATTTCCGTCTTCGAGAGTACCCTTAATCTCGTACTGCTGAATTTGGTATCCTGCCTGCAAAGGCTGTACATCGTAAATACCAAGTACACCGAGCAGTTGAGAAACGCCCTGTGAGAATTGGTCGACAAAATCAATGTCGCGTACACGCAAAACTGCGCTAGATGTAATAGGGGTTTGTGCCATAATAATTACTCCTGTTCAATTAGATTTTCTAAAATCGCTTTCTCACGTTCACGAGGGTTTTTAATCTTAGATATTTCTGTACGTGTCATCTTTACATCAACACTATGTGAACCATCGTTTACGTCTTTAGGGTATAGAGGAATAGACTGTTTGAGAATGTTAGCAACCTCTAGCAATTCATCTTCTGTATCAGCTTTCATTGCTCCAAGTACGCTAGTTGGTAGTCCAGTTGTGGTTGAAACGCGGTTGAGTAATTCAGCATGCTCAATCTCTTTCTGATATTGATTTAGCTGTTGCTTTACCTCTTCGTTTTCAGTTTGGATATTCTTCATATCCTCCATGAGTTTATCTAGCTGAGGTTTTGCGTCCTTATTCTCTTTCGCTCTTTCTTCCCACTTACGAGCCTGAGCCTTTAGATTTTTAATTTCCTCTTGTAGTGAGGCTACGTCTACGGTAGGCTCTTCGCTTACAACTGTTTCCTCAGTAGTTACGACTTTCTCTTCATCGTTCACCTGTGCAGGCTCAGTGATGTTCTGTTCTTCCATTTTCCCTATCCTTTCTTTTGAGTTGTGCAACTCATCTTCTGTTTCCCGTGCGGGATATATAACAAAGGCATATGCCTTGTGTTATCAATATTTCCTAAATAGAATTAGGATTTTTTCGCCTCTGATAAGCCTTTTCAGACGCCTCTTGTGTTTTGCGCTTATATTTCTTTATCTCATCTTCAACGGTAGTACCGTTTTTCTTAGCGCGCTTTTTAGCTAGTTCCTCATAACCCTCAGTCCACTGTTCATACAGTTTGTCAGGGTCATAATTCTCAATGTTCATATTGTTATAAACGGGTACAACCTTACATTTGCAATTATGATGATATCGGTTAGTACCATTAAGGCTTTCACCTGCGCTAGCTTTTGAATAATAGACTGCTCCACGACTTGCGAGCATTAAGCAAAATAAGCATGGTCTATTTCCTCCATCATAGGTAGGAACACGCGCGAAACGTGGACGGCGCTTATCTCGATAACCATTTTCAATTATCGAGCCGTTAGCAGATTTACGTATTTGCATATCCATACGCTCTAACATTTCATTGATGAACGCCTCAGCGGTCTGTTCATCTTCAACGTTATTCATAAGCGCATTGATTGCTACAAAGTCGCTTTTAGGCTCATATGGGTTGTAGGCTTTTGCGTCATATTCAACGCCCGTAACCTCCATGCTAACTTGATTGTAAAAGTCAGCGCCTATAAGACTTGCAACATCTGTACTAACACCCGTTAGCGCAACCACAATTTGCTCAATCTGTCTTACTGCAACCGCCTTATTTGTAAAGTCAACTTTCATCAAGGCATTTTGTAGTCGTGATTGAGTACGCTCACTCAGTTTCGCTATTACATTTTCATACTGATTAAGCGTCTGTTGGGTTAGTTTCGTTTTGCTCATTAGCTAACAATTCCTCCATCAAGGCGCGTGTTTGATTGCGCAAAATCTCACTCTGTACACGTGCAATATCTGCATTATCAAAACCTACCATTTCCCAATACAAATCAGTATTAGCAAATGCAGGATTATTAGCGCAAATCTTCACCACGCTGTCAGCGGTTGACACCAGGCTAGGCATTGCAGGGTTTTTGAAACGAGCCTGCAAGGTCAGACGCAAGGCATTTAACTCATTTGCAGGAACGTTACGCGAGATAGCTAACATCAAGATAGCAATGTTTACAAGAGCGCTACCGTTATCAGCATTAAGGTTTTGAGCGTCAATAATAAGAGGCTCGCAGGCTGCGTAAATAGCCTGAGCAGATGATGGATTGTCGTGAATGATACCCAACTCAGATACAGGTGTATTTGTTGCTCCTGCAAATTCAGACGCCAAAGAGCGCAACACCTCAATATGAGGTTGCATTGATTGAGCAGATAGCACGTTTACATTAGGAACATCGCCGTCTTCATCTTTACCCATCACAAGTACCTTAGTGATATAAGTTTCAAACTTATCCATCTCAAACGCCTCTTCTGTTGCGCCTGAAATAACCTTTTGTGGACTTGTAAAGAGTTCTGCTCCAATTTCCATACGTAAGCGTGTTCGCAAGTAGCTATCAATGATGTTCATAACAGGCTCAGCTATTCGAGACTGCCCGAACGGGTGCAACTCATCAGGATTGTAAGATAACGCCTCAATAAGTGGACGTCCAGCTGAATGAGGTAAGTATTCTGCGTACCAGTTAGAAACATCATCTGTAGCACTCAACACGATGGTATGAGTGTCTGTATATAGATTTACCAACGTAGGACGCTTAGTCGTATAGTCAGTTCTAACGATAGCCATACCATGAGCAATACGGTTTCGCCTATAATCCCACACTGCGCTTGCCTCACTCGCAGAATGGAAATTTACTATAGCCTTAGGCTCACCTGTAGCCTCATCACCGCGAGATACAGTGACAAAATTTACGCCATGAATGAGTTCAGAACGTAAAGATTTACGGTATCTGTTAATCAGGTCATTCTGCGCTACCAGCATATCCAGTTCATCAATATCTTCACCGTTACCATCAGCATGTACAAATCCATCAAAAATAGAACGGTTAGCTAGTGATGAAATAGCCTTTTTAGCCCATGAGCATGTGATTTTAGAGCCTACTGCCATATTCTCAGGTACAGCAATACCAATATTTACTTCACGTGCAGTAATTTGTTCGTTGTAATATTTGAGACGTTTATTGTTATTGCGTTCATGATTTCCTAGTACATCTATACACTGCTTTAGACGTACAACATCATCAGAACGTAAGCCTCTTGCGTTTTCGATGTTTCCAAAATAAGCCATTTAACCTATCCTCAGTTTTCTATTAGGGTTACGTTTTGTAGTCTTACTTGCAAGTAACGCTAATGCGCAAGCCTCGGCGGGTATTGCGTCATCACCGTCAAAACTCCAACCATCTTTACCAATCGGACGCCTAGTCGCGTTCAGTAAAGAGAATTTAAGCCTGTTCTGTCCCTCATCTGACCAATACGTTATATCATGGTCATCAATCGCTAATTTAAGCATTTGAGAGGCGCTAACCATATCTTTAACTCTAGCCTGAGATAGCATACGTTTATTTATCCTATAACTGCCTTGCGTGAGTTCGATATATAGCGGTTGCGAGCCGTTTCCGTCAATGATTACAGAAGAAATGTTAGCCTTAGCTGTTTCTAACATCTCACCTATCTGTACCAGTGATTGAGCGTTATTAGGTACAACGTTAATCAACTCGATATGAGGTTTTCTACCCTCAGCTAGAGCGCAAATGCCTATAGCAATTTCTGCTCCATCAGTTGAGAATTTAATACCGTATGAAGTCACACAATCTTCTGCGTTAGGTGGATTGAGCGTTTCACACTCCGATAAGTCATTTGCAGAAATGAGTGTCTGTAATTCTGATTTAATCCACCAATTCAAACGCTCTTGCGCAAATTGCAATGGAGGCGCACTAATAAACTCACTGCGTGCAAACTCCATATTTAGTGTGTAACTCATTGATGGGTTAGTTGCATATACAAGTTCTTGTACCTCTTCCCATGATGGTGTTACTTCACTTATATCTTCAATCGAGAATGAGTGCCACATAGCATTTTTCTCTTCACCGTTAATTACCTTTTCTCTAATACGGCTCATAACATTACCGCTAGATGTTGGAGGTGTTGGTGTACCTGTATAAATCATCATACGAGTACCAGTTGAAGAGGCTGCCAGTGTAGGCATAATAGCACCTAACTGCTCATCTGTGAGTTCCTGTCCCTCATCGAAAACTACAACCTGAATATCTGCAAAACCACGGCTTGCACCTTTTGTACGGCTAGAGAATTGAATACTACCCCAATCCTCCATCTTTCCTGTTTCCTGATTTATCTTTTGCAGGTAAATGCCCTCTTGACCATTTGTACGGCGCACGGCTTTTACCATCTCAGCTAACTCAGGATACATGTCAGGCTTTTCAAAATATGACGCGAGGCGCAAAAAACTCTCACGTGCTGTTTTTACTTCATGCGCTGTATGTAACACGCGCCAGCCTAAAACAGCAATAGCGAAAAGTTCAACGCCCTCCAAGATAAAGTTTTTACCATTCTGTCGTGGTACGTCTAGTCCAACGATTGACGATAGAGGCTTACCGCTTTCATCATGCGCTAACATATCCTTGATGAAATTCTTCTGCCACTCAAAAGGCTCATTACCATACGCGGTTAGTAGACTTACACAATCATCTCCATATGTCGATGTGTACTCAGGTACAACCCTAACGCGTGGATATTGATTACCTTTTCTCATTAGTCATTACCGCCTACCACTTTCAAGCCATTTTTATATTTGCTCTGTAATTCAGTAAGCCTATTCATTTGTACGACTTGTGCAGGCTCATCGCTAATCTGTAACTGCTTATTTAGCTGTCTGATAGCGTCCGTTGCTTTCTTTAGAGTGCTAATCTGAGGTAATTCTTTGATGTCATCTACCTGGTTTGAGTAAGCAACCATAATGCCATCGTCTGTACTCATATCGTCCATAGCTTTATCTGCTATCTGATACCACATACAAAGTATTTGCAAGAATGGTATATCAGCCTCTTTGAAATTTCTACCAGCGGTTACTTCGTCCCACTTGTGAGATAAGAATTCATCGTTAGCTATCTTTTCAGGTTTTTTAATCATGTTAATTACCTATAAAAAAAATCCGTTAGAAACGGACTTTTTATCTAATCAAATCATCAATATAATCATTAGGCTCATAGAGAATATAAGAGCCGTCATCGAGCAGGTAACAGCCCTCAGGTAAGTATTTTCCATTAGGTAGAATGAAATACCCATCTACCTCTAAACAGTCATCAGGAAATATCAACTCTCCTGCCTCTGTAGTTCTGTCATATACGCTATAGTCTACTTCGCGCTCCATTATTTCCTCTTTCTAGGCTTGAATGATTTATCACGGTTAAAACTCATTTCAATACCTATCTTTTTCATCTCATCAGTTAGGTTATTGTTGGCTGCCTCCCACATACCTTTGTAAGAGTGGTACTTTCTGTCCGTGGTAAGTTTCTTAGCACGTCTAAAAGCACCTCTAATCTCTTTCTGTGAGGGCGCATGATGACCTCTTACAGACGCTTTATATGTACCCTCAGGTGATGTTGCATAGATGGTGTCTACTATTCCTTTAGATGAACCATGCAACACTCCTAAAGCGCTCATATCAGCAAATGAGAATGTACCGCCATATCCCGTGATATTCTTTCCTGTATGGTTGTGCAAAAGCGCCTTAGGTCTATCAGTAGTTCTGATTTTATCTAGTGCCTCAATGCTAGTTGTATGAACCTTATGAGACGTTCCTAAAGCGTGCATATATCCTTGACCGTCCATGAATACGCTGTACTCATAATCAGCGCCTTTGAATTGCTGTCTGAACCTTTCTACAGACTGTTCCTCAGACGCTCCACCGCCAGCATTACCTCTATTTAGGCGCGCTACAGGCTTACGCTCAAATGCTGAGTTACCTCTTTTGCGCGTTTCATATCCTGTAAAACTAATACTGCCTCTGCCACCCACTATTTCCTCCTAAAAGTCCTGCCTTTAATCCTTTGATGTTTTACACCCTTAAAATCAAAATCAATTTCTGAACCATAAAGCAGAACACAATCAGGCTCAATTCTATCTATAGCCTCTTGCAATCCAGTTTTGAAGAGCATTTGACTACGTTCCTCTTTCATAATTCCTACTGTCGATACAGCAAATGTTGTATGTTTAGGAATTCCAGTAAAGCAGTAGTCATACGATTTAGGCGTATTCCAACTGATAGTAGGAATTACCGTAATACCGCTGTTCTGCCAAAATCTAGTAAGCGCGCGCCTACGGTATTCATTCCATATGACCATAGGTAAAGGCATGTCCATATAGCAACTAAAATCAGGGCTTAGTACGCAATCAAACTTTTTAAGCAACTCCACGTACTCATGAGGCTTACTCCAAACGCGCTCAAACTGATAATCATCAATGAAGAAATGAACGCCACAATCAAATTCTGTAGCTGTTTTAGCCTCATTAAATCCAATCAGGCTATCAGGAATTTTGTGTACCGCCTCAAAACGTGGCATTGCATACTCACCTGAGCAGTCGAACGCGTTACAGATGTCTAGGTTGTAATAGTCATCTGTTCGCGTGCGCTCAGCGCCATATGCACGCTCTTTTGACTTGAAATTAAAGCCGTATTTGCTCATATCCAATTTGTTATTTTTGGATAACTCTTTCATCTCTTTCTTCAAGAGTGCAGTATTCCATTTAGCTATTGAGCCTGTTTTGTTATCTGCAAGACGAAAAGCCTTAATCTCATCTTCTGTAAGTCCGTCAGCATAGACAATGTACTCATCAGGAAATTCAGTCCAACCAAGGCTTTTACAAGCCTCAATACGCGTATGACCATTAACGATTACAGGATTTTCGCGACTTTCAAGAACGATAGCGCCCTTAAAACCAAACTTCTTAATGCTTTCTGCTACAGCAGGAATAGCTTTTTCGTTATGTCGCGCATTGTTTTTGTAAGGAATTATTTTGTTAATATCCATCAAATCATTCCTAACCTGAAATATCCGTACCCTAACTATTCTTAGGATAGCTCTGTCACCATCTCTGAGACGTTTTAAGCGACTTTGATTGATTATTCGACTGAATAGCCGTACTTAGAATTTTTTTACCTTTACGTTGATTACAGATACGATGTACCGCTTGTATGTTTTCAATATCAGTGCATGCTCTTACTTGTTGCTCTTCGCTCCAATGAGAAACAGGTATTATTTCGTCTAACTCTACGTATTGAGGATTTTTACCGCCCTCATACTTAGCGTCCCAATCAAGTAAACCACCACATATAGCGCAATGGGTTACAGTTGCACGCAAGGTCTTGCGTATTGCAGAACGTTTTGTAGTTGCTCCACCTGTTCTACGTGGATTAAAAGCCATTTGCACAACTCCTAAAATAAAAAAGACGTCAACGAATAAATCGCTAACGCCTTTTTTGGTTAATCACACATCTTATAGTATATGCACTTTATATTCTATTTCAAGGGTAGATACTATGTAATTGTGTGTATTACTGTGGCATTTATGCTAAAAACAAACCGTTTTTCTCGCAATACTGCATAAACTCTTTCCTGTAAACGTAAATCTGTTTACGGTCACACCTGAATACATCAGCTGTTGTGGTTATATTCCTGTCATAGAGATAAATCATCTCACAAGCAAAAAGCCCTTTTAGAACATTGCCTTTCAGCTGTAGTTTTAGTTCTGCTAATTGCTTGTAGGTGTTGTCTACCTGCTCGATATAATCACGTAAACCAGCGTCTTTGACGTATTGATACATCATCTGCTTATCAATAAACGCGTTTACCTTATCGGTAAAATCAGATTTTGCAGATGTGCTTACGCGGTTGTAGTTCGTGCCGTTAATGCTATACAGTCCATCTTCTAATGCCTGCATTTTGTATTGTTCTAACTTGATAGCGCGTACCATATCTCGCGTGCGCTCAAAATACTCTTTTACTTCATTCAATTTTTCCTACCTTTTTTCAGCGGTAAAAACTGAAAAAATAAGACAAAAATTAGAGGGGAATGTTGACGTTTTATTTTTCCCTACTACTACGTACCTAATATATATTCTAATCTTATCTTATTTAATCTTATCTTATCTTATCTAATCTAATAGTAGTTGCTAGGGAATTGTGCTTAGCAGTATCCCTAGCATATGCTGTAGCAGTTGCTATAGAGAATATGCTAATCTACCTTATCTCTTTCGTATTTACACCATGCTCTAAAGCGTGCATTTGCGGTAGTCTTAGCATAATCCTCAGCCGTTCGTATAATACGATTATTGATGATATGCCCGCGCTCCAATGCGCCTCTATCTACTAAACTGTATTCAGCTAAAAGTTTGATGAACGATTGAGTTTGTTCAACGCTATCATGCTCTAGGCTTGCAGATAAACGTTTCCATTTCATGCTTGTAGAAACATCTATAACATGCCTTTTTCGTTTCGCTAACAGGCTTACAAGGGCTATAAAATCCCAACAGATTTCCTTACCGTAGTCATCACGCAACTCTTGTAATTCTCCATCTTCGAGAATACTACTGTCCAACTTAAACCATGGTAAAGGCTCATCTAGTGCCTCATTGAAATAGCCTGTTTTTATGTTTTGTTCAAGTTGCATTTGCTCAGGTGATTTCTCACCTGCTTTGTCACGTTTTGCCATCGTTTACCTCAAAATTAAAATGGTATATCTTCGTTTGAAAACTCGATAGGCTCAGGTGAATTCGCTACAAACTGCTCTTGTGTATTCTGCTTAGGCTGTTGCTGTGCATTTCCCTGTTGTGCTTTACTCATAAAGTCAATGTCAGATACGACGATTTCAAGACGGCTATATTTGTTACCATCTTTTTCCCATCGGTTTTGATGTAAGCTACCCTCTACTCCAACTTTAGTACCTTTAAGTAGGTATCGTGATAGGCTCTCAGCACGCTTTCCAAAACAAATGCAGTCAATATAGTTTGGATAATCTACCCACTCACCACTCGCGCCCTTTCTGCGCTCATTTACTGCGATAGCAAATGAACATACGGGTGTACCACCTGTGGTTGCTCTTAACTCAGCGTCACGCGTTAGATTACCCGTGACTATTGCTCTATTTATGCTCATTATTCTTACTCCTGTTAATAGACAAACACCTTTAAGTCTAGTATCTGACTTCTAATGTTTCTAATATGTCGCTTTGTACGGCGTAGAAATACACGCCTTTCCAATTCCTCTAGCTGTGCGTCAATGTGGTCAATGCGGTCAATGAACATCTGTTGCGTATCGGTGTTGATATGTATATGAGTATGAGATACCTTATATCCATCTTTACCAGGTGTTTTAATTTCGCGGTGGTGGTAAATCTCACACTGTCTGCCAATACCAAGGTTAATAATTTCATCAGGCTCTTTATTTCGTTTCTGTCTATCCACTACTCAGCCACTTTTCCTTTATAATCAAATCTATTCAATACTTCATCAATGATTAAGCCAGTTGCAAGGTCAAAACTTGCGTTAATCGGTAAGTCACCAGTCATCTTGTGGTAGTTGATATATTGCCGTGCAATATACATGAGTTCCTTTTTCGTGAGTTCCTTTATATTTCGATTGTCTTCAAGAAACATTTCAAGATGAAAATATTTGTCATATAGTAAAGCGCCTGTAAGCACGCTTAGCGTATCATATGATGTCGAGAGTTTATTCATTACTCAACCTCTTTCCTGTACATCTCAAAAGCATTACCGTTGATTACCCTCCTACCATGTACCAGGATTTCTTTCATATCATCTTGTAGTTTCATGCGTTCAAATCCTGTTGATATCGGTACGGCATAAAACCAATGGTTTATCTGTCGATATGGTCTGTCGTTAATGTCATTCAGTTCATTAACTTTATCAATGAGACTGCGTACTTCATCTTCTGTAAATACAACCATCAGTCCTGCTCCATTTCCTCGTAGTACTCTTCAAGTTCATATTCTAGGTCTTTACATTCCCTTATTAGTCTTTTATGTATTGCGTATTGCAAGCGTTCGTTTGTAGTCGCAAGATATAGTGAAATGAAATGCAGTCTATCTAAATCACATTTAGTGATATAAGATGTTTCATCAGTGCATATACGGGCAACTTGTTCATCTAAATCCTTTGCATCTTCTTTAAGTCGCTTGATGGTTTGTTCTATGCTAATCATTGTTATGTTCCTTCTCCTGTAATTTGCTTATGGTATTAGTTAAACTTGTTAGCAAACTATCCGTGTCAATAACCTTTTCATAGGCATACTCAGGTACGATTTCTAAATTTCTAGCGTCAATCAGTTCAAGATGACTAACGGCTAGCTGTAGAGCACCCATCATTACCCTTTTGTCCACCATCTCATCTTTTTCATTTTCAAGCTG
>RCNH01000352.1_pt1 | contig 20170 bp, 20 predicted proteins | sample 2041161 | NCBI WGS metagenome assembly RCNH01 (sample SAMN09708215, study PRJNA481090) | Feces metagenome, whole genome shotgun sequencing project. | biome: feces | host: Leptonychotes weddellii | place: Antarctica: Sion Island | collected 2010-03-01 | reverse complement strand
TCTCTATCAGCAGTGGAATCAAAAGTATCCAATACAGATAAAGTCCACAGTTGAATAATTTTTAGTGGAGGGTATTGGCTCCGTACAGATGTTAATACCCTTCTATAATCCAATAGATTATAAGAATATGAATGATAATGTTATCACATACATACTTTCATCAATGTGTCTGATTGTCATATTGATAGAGTGGATGTCTTTTAACCGTAAAAAAGGAAAGATAAACGCTATAGTTTTTATTATTTATTCAATATTTCTATACTACCTAATGTTTTATAAAGGTTACGGTGGAGCGGGTTTTACATGGTGGTTTTATTTATTATTGTTAACTTCTCTCCATATCATAATATTATTGTTTGGAATCGCAAAATCTCTTTTTCGTAAATTAATAAAAAGAAATAATCATTAATGAATGTACCGGATTGTGACAGACAGACATAGGGATAATAGTGTCGGAGAGCGCAAGCTCCGTCGCACCGAGGTGAACCATCCTGCAAGCGGCATCACCACCTTTACCTATGATGCACTCGGCAATGTGCTGACGAAGCAGACAGCCAACCTTGCCAAGGAAGGCAAGTCCATCACCTACGACTACGATTATCACCGGCTGACGGGCATCAATTATCCCGACCATCCGGAGAACAACGTGAAGTATTATTACGGCGGACGCAACGCCTCACAGAACCGCATCGGCCGCCTGATGCTTCGTGAGGACGGAACAGGAGCCATCGAGTACTTCTACGGCAAGATGGGCGAAGTTACCAAGACCCACCACACGGTTTTATTTGGTCGTGTGCTTCTCCTCTTTTTCGAGCAATTCCTCGGCTCGGTGGAGGGCGATGTTGATGTCTGGACAGATGTTGCTGCCACCCAGAATATTGTGGAATCCGGCCTTGCGCAGGGTCTCGCGAACCTCCTTACGCACACCCGAAAGAACAATCGTCACGCCGTTCTTCTTCGACATATCGCACAGAGCCTCCAAGTTATGCAACCCCGTCGAGTCGATGAACGGAACTTTACGCATACGGATGATGCGGATCTTGCAGGACTTGCCCGAAAGATCCATTATCTCCTCGAACTTCGTGGCCACACCGAAGAAATACGGGCCGAAAATTTCGTACACCTCCACACCTTCGGGAATCTTCAACGGCTCTTCATGTACCTTGACATCGAGGTCGGCACCCGGATCAATCTCATCGGTAATTATCGAGATCTTCGTGGTCTCCATCACACGGCGCAGGAACATGATGCAGGCAATCACCATACCCGCCTCGATGGCGATCGTCAAATCGAATACGACGGTCAGGATGAAAGTCACGATCAGCACCCACAGATCCGAACGGGGATTATCCATCATGGCGCAAACCGTACGCCAACCGCTCATGTTATAGGAAACAACAACCAACACACCTGCCAGACACGCCATCGGGATAAACTTGGCCAGCGGCATCAACAACAGAAGAATCAGCAGCAACACCACAGCGTGGATAATACCAGCCACGGGGGTACGGCCGCCGTTGTTGATGTTGGTCATCGTACGTGCGATGGCACCCGTTGCGGGAATACCGCCGAACATCGGCGAAAGGAAGTTGGCAGCACCCTGTGCGATCAACTCCGTATTGGAATCATGGCGGTCTTCGATCACACCGTCAGCCACGGTAGCCGACAACAGCGACTCAATGGCACCCAGCACGGCGATGGTCACAGCCACGGGGAACAAGTCGCGGACAGCCTCCCAGTTCAGGGTCGGCATGGCGGCATCGGGCAACTGCGATTTGATCGAGAAACGGTCTCCGATCGTATCAATTCCATAGACATTGAAATAGCGGTTCAACGCCCACACACCGGCAGTCATCACCACAATGGCAACAAGCGATCCGGGGATACGGCGCGAGAATTTGGGCGTAACGGCAATCAGCACGACACTACCCACGCCCACAACGGCTTCACGCCAATCCACCGAGCCGAAATTGTGGAAATAAAGGATCCAACGGCCGATGAAATCACCGGGCATCTTCGTACCCGGAGCGAACGACATACCGAACAGGTCGGCGATCTGGGTCGTGAAGATCGTCAGTGCGATACCGCTCGTAAAACCGACAACGATGGGATAAGGAATGAATTTGATGATGGTACCGAGTTTAAAGACCCCCATCAGCACCAACAGCACACCCGCCATCATCGTGGCCACAATCAGACCCGCCTCGCCATACTGCTGGACAATGCCGTAAATAATGACGATAAAGGCTCCCGTAGGGCCGCCGATCTGCACTTTGCTACCACCGAGCAGCGAAATCACGAAACCGGCAATAATAGCCGTAATAATACCTTTTTCGGGTGATACCCCCGATGCAATGGCGAATGCGATGGCAAGAGGAAGTGCGACAATACCCACGATCACACCGGCCATAAGATCCGCCGAGAACGTGTTTTTGTCGTAGTCCTTCAATGTTGCCAAAAGTTTTGGTCTGAATGAAGCGACTTGCATAATTTTTTTTGAAAAACAAATAAATGAATTACAAAGATAATTCAATTTTTTTTAGAAATACGAATTATCTTCAAAATTGTTCATTTTTACGCGAAAAAGAGCGGTTTTTCAAAAGAATCGGAGCAAAAAATACCCTGAAGCGGGTGCTTTCCGAAAGGATTGGAAGCATTTTAGAGGAATCGGTCGCAGCAATTATTTCGTGCGGAATTTTTTTTATGAGAAAGTGAAATCATTTCGACCTCGAATCATATAAAAAGACAGACATCATAGGTTGGGACATCAATTGCCCAATCGAACAAGTCCACCGTCCGCACCCGACAAATGTATCATGCCAAGCCAAGTCTTCCTGTGCAAAGCCCGACACACCGCCCCACATCGAAACCGATGTTTTGCACCAAAGCACCTCCTAATCCCATAAAACGAAATTGAACTCAATCGAGCAGAGCCGTATCTTCCTGTGTCCAAGATACCTCTTTCCAAGTCAATCAACCTCTAATCCGCACGTTTCCAAGTCAATCCGCTTTCCTCGCTCATCCAAATCAATCCGCGTGGCAATCGCACACGACAGCCGAAACAACCCCGCTTCCGTTCAAAGGTTTCCCGCTTATTCCGCTCCGTCCCTGCTCTTTTCACCGCTTCTTCATCCGTCCCTTCATCCACCATTTCATCTGCCCTTTCATTCGCAAGGCATAAAAAAACAAGGTGATTGTTTCCAATCACCTTGTTTTTTATTTGTTATCGGGAAATATTACTCACCCAATGCGCAACGCTTGAAGGAAATAACCGTAGCGTCCTTCGAAGCCTTGTGGATGTACTCGGCAACAGTCTCTTTCTCTCCACCAACGATCATCTGGTTCAGAAGCGTGTTCTCCTCGAAGAACTTGCGCATCTTACCTTCAGCGATCTTTTCGAGGATAGCCTCAGGTTTGTTGGCGTTTTTGGGATCCTGCTTCATGGCCTCAACAGCGATCTTGCGCTCGTGCTCCACGATCTCTGCGGGGCAGTCGTTGGCGTCGATCGAAACGGGAGCCATTGCAGTTGCCTGCATAGCCACGTTGTGAGCCACCTCTTCGGGAACCTCCTTGTTGAAACCGAGGATGGTACCAAGTTTCTTGTTGAAGTGAACGTAAGCAACGCAATAGGGAGCCTCGATGCGGGCATAGTATGCCAACTCGATCTTCTCACCGGTCTGACCCGATTTCTCGGTTACCATCTCCTCGACGGTATGACCCTCGGCGTTCTTGGTTGCCAACAGCGAGTCGCGGTCGGCAGCATCAGCTGCAACGGCAACCTCCAACATAGCCTCGGCCGATGCAGTATATTCTGCATTCTGGGCTACGAAGTCAGTCTCGCAAGCCAGGCAGAGAATGTAAGCCTTCTGGCCTACGATCTTCGTTACAACGACACCTTCCGATGCGCTGCGGTCTGCACGCTTGGCAACAACCAATTTACCCTTCTCGCGGATAATGTCCTGAGCACGCTCATAATCACCTTCTGCCTCTACGAGGGCCTTTTTACAGTCCATCATACCGGCACCGGTCATTTTGCGAAGCTTCATCACATCAGCTGCTTTGATTTCCATAGTTTTTGGTTTTTTAACGTTAATAACTTCTCTGTGTTTGGCGAATTAAGCCTCTTTGGGCTCCTCGAAAGGAGTCTCTACCGAAGCAACAACCTCTTTCAAGGTCTCCTCCTCAGCATCGAAGTTAGCCTTTACGGCCTTCTTGATACGGGGTTTGCCCTCTTTGTGAGCCTCTTGAGCGGCCTGCTCCTGAGCCTCTTTCTCCTTTTCCAGACGACGCTCCTCCGAACCCTCGGCGATAGCGGCGCACATTACGTCGATAATGCAGGAAATTGATTTTGCAGCATCGTCATTTGCAGGGATCACATAATCGATATCAGTGGGATCACAACAAGTATCTACCATTGCAAATACGGGGATGCTCAATCTCTTAGCCTCTTTTACGGCGTTAGCCTCCTTCTGAACATCAACAACGAACAGAGCGGCGGGAAGACGAGTCAGGTCGGCAATCGAACCAAGGTTCTTCTCCAATTTGGCGCGCTGACGCGAAATCTGGAGTTTCTCACGCTTCGAGAAGTTATCAAAAGTACCGTCGTTGGTCATCTTGTCGATGGTGGCCATTTTCTTGACGGCTTTACGTATTGTGGGGAAGTTTGTCAGCATACCGCCTGCCCAACGCTCAGTTACGTAAGGCATGCCTACTGCTGCCACCTTTTCGGCAACAATTTCCTTTGCTTGTTTTTTGGTTGCTACGAACAGCACGCGACGACCGCTCTTGGCGATCTGCTTGATGGCTGCGGCAGCCTCATCGATTTTCAGCACGGTCTTGTGCAGGTCGATGATGTGGATGCCGTTCTTCTCCATGAAGATATAAGGAGCCATTTTAGGGTTCCATTTGCGCTTCAGGTGACCGAAATGCGCACCGGCTTCCAATAATGTATTAAAATCTGTACGTGACATTTTAATTCTTGTTTGGTAATTTTAATTCTCTTTACTTCAACCTCACGGGTAGCGGTCAAAAGGCCGATCCTGTGAAGTTTTCCGCAACGGGGCAACCGAAAGGTAATGTAATCCGAAGATTGCAGTCGTTCCGATTTGAACCCACGTCGTACTTTGCCGAAATTCCGATCGTACTAACGCTTGCTGAATTGGAACTTGCGACGTGCACCGGGCTGACCGGGCTTCTTACGCTCAACTTCACGGGGGTCACGCGTCAGGAAACCTGCCTTTTTCAAGGCGGGACGCAACTCTGCGTCGATTTCGCACAATGCACGTGCAATACCCATGCGTGCAGCCTCTGCCTGACCGGTGATACCGCCACCATCAAGATTGATGTTGATATCGTAGTTCTCCAGAGTGTTGGTAACCAGCAGGGGCTGTTTTACCTCGAACTGAAGAATCTCCAGCGGGAAATAGACTGCAAGATCTTTGCGGTTGATTGTAATCGTACCCTTACCCGGCTTCACATATACGCGAGCCACAGCGGCCTTACGACGACCAACGGTGTTTACAACTTCCATAACTCTTACTTAATCTCGTTTAATTTAATAGTCTTGGGGTTCTGTGCGGTATGAGGATGCTCCTCACCTGCATAAACCTTAAGGTTTTTCAAAAGAACGGCACCGAGGCGGGTGCGGGGCAACATACCCTTAACTGCATTCTCTACCAAGAATGTCGGCTTCTTCTGGAGGTACTCTTCGGGGGTCGTGTAACGACGGCCGCCGGGGTAACCCGAGTGTCTTGTATAGACCTTATCGGTCATTTTCTTGCCCGTGAGCTTCACTTTGTCCGCATTGATTACGATGACGTTGTCACCACAATCCACATGGGGAGTGTAGCTGGGCTTGTTCTTGCCTCGGAGGATTTTCGCAACCTGCGATGCAAGGCGTCCCAACACCTCGCCGTTAGCGTCGATGACAACCCACTCTTTGGTTGCGGTCGATGCGTTGGCCGAGATGGTTTTGTAGCTTAATGAATCCACTGTGTTTTACGTTTAATTTAACTTGTTGTAATCGTTCCCATAACTTTATGGGTTCGCAAAGATACGAAATGATTTTCAGATTACAAACATTCCTATAAAATTTTTAAGAAACAGCGCGCAATTTCATTCCTTAAAGTATATTTCTTACCTATAATAAATAAGAAGCATCTCGCACAGGCACAAAAAAAGGATCGGAACGCTCCATGTTCCGATCCTTTTTATCAGATTGTCAGTCAATTTCCTATTGCAGGAAAGCCAGAAGCAAACCGGCGGCAACTGCCGAACCGATCACACCGGCCACGTTCGGGCCCATGGCGTGCATCAGAAGGAAGTTCGAAGGATTCTCCCTCTGACCTTCGGTCTGCGATACACGGGCGGCCATCGGCACTGCCGACACACCGGCCGAACCGATCAACGGGTTGATCTTTTGACCCTCCTTGGCAAACAGGTTCATGAACTTGGCCAGAAGGACACCGCCAGCCGTACCCAGACCGAATGCCACGACACCCAGCACAAGGATACCCAGCGTTCTCAAATTCAGGAATGCCTCGGCCGTAGCGGTTGCACCGACGGTGATGCCGAGGAAAATCACAACGATATTCATCAACTCGTTCTGAACGGTCTTGCTCAGACGATCTACAACACCACACTCCTTCATCAGATTACCCAACATCAAGCAACCGATCAGCGGAGCCGCACTCGGCAGCAGGAACGCAATGATCGAAGTCAGTACAATGGGGAACAGGATGCGCTCGGTCTTCGATACGGGACGCAGCGTGCTCATCTTGATCATACGCTCCTTCTTGGTGGTCAAGAGACGCATGATGGGCGGCTGGATCACGGGAACAAGTGCCATATACGAGTAAGCGGCCACGGCGATCGGGCCCAGTAATTCGGGAGCGAGCAACGAAGTCAGATAGATCGACGTAGGTCCGTCGGCTCCACCGATGATACCGATCGAACCGGCCTGTTCGGGGGTAAATCCGAGTGCATAAGCACCGAGGAACGTGATGAAGATACCGATCTGGGCAGCAGCACCCAACAGGAAACTCTTCGGGTTGGCGATCAGCGGGCCGAAATCGGTCATGGCACCCACACCGACAAAGATCAAGCAGGGATAGATACCGAGTTTGACACCTAAATAGAGGTAGTCCAACAGACCGGCCTGCGCCACAAAAATATCCCAGTGCACATGGCCGCCTGCAAACAATTCGGCGTGATAGAGGTTCGCACCGGGCAGGTTGGAGAGCAACATACCGAATGCGATGGTAAACAACAGCAACGGTTCGAACTTATGATGAATCGCCAGATAAAGCAGGAAGAAGGCGATACCGATCATAATCAGCGAACCCAGTCCTCCGGTCAGAGAGAAGAAGTTTCCGCCCTCGAACAAAAGACCTATGCCACTTTCATTGGCGAAATCCAAAAGACTTTCCCCAACGGAGTTGGTTTGGGAGGTTAGTAATGAGGTTTGTAAAGTAAACATAAGCCAATCTATTATTCAAGCACGATTAACTGATCGCCCTCCATAACGGTGGCACCCTGCTGCACGAGAATCTGTTTAACAACACCGGCGCAATCTGCATCAATGTTGTTCTCCATCTTCATGGCCTCAAGGATCACGAGAGTCTGACCGGGAGCAACCTTGTCACCGACCTGTACCTTGACACCGAGTATCGTGCCGGGCAGCGGGCTCTTCACGGCACGACCTGCACCGGCTGCGGCAGCAGTTGCGATGCGCGGTGAAGAAGCAGCCGTCGAAGGCGTAATTTGGGCACTGTTGGCCTCTTTGGCAGCGGCAGCCACCTGAGGTTTGACTACATGAGAAGCCTTGTCACCGGCAATCTCGACCTCATAGGCCGTACCATTGACCGTCACATGAGCCATGGTTGAAGTTTCATTGACGTCGTCAATCACGACATCGTAATTATGTCCGTTGATTTTCAGCGAATAATCTTTTTTCATTGTCGTTTAAAATTTTCTGTCAGGCAACTGAGTTAAGCCGTGGATCTTGGAGTTCCATGGCGAATAGGCGCGTTTGATGTTCAGGATGGTCAGCACTTCCGACTCACGGTCATGCAACTCGCCGTTGAACATGCGGAGAGCCGTAGCGATGGCGGCGATCTCCTCCTCGTGAATCTGCCCCGATTCGATTTTCTGACCGGAAGTTGTCGTCTTTTCCTTCTTCTCGTGTTGCGTGAACACCACACCGAAGAGTTTCATCACGAAGATCAACAGCACCAGTACAAAGAATACCGCACAGATACAAATCAATGCCGTCCACAGCATCGAGGCCCAGTCCATCGTGTTCGGAGTCGTTGCGGCGATCGCCTCCGAGGCTTTCTCGGCGGTCTCTTCCATAACGACAACCACCTGCCGGGCCTCATCCTGAACAGCGTCCGTAAATGATAGCATATTCATAATCGGCACCTGTTATAAAGGAATATTGTTGTGTTTCTTGGGCGGGTTCTGCAAACGCTTCGTAGCGAGCGATTGCAGGGCGCGGATGATGCGGAAACGGGTATTGCGCGGCTCGATCACATCGTCGATGTAGCCGTAGCGGGCTGCATTGTACGGGTTCGAGAACTTGTCGTTATACTCCTTCTCCTTCTCGGCGATGAATGCCTTCTGCTCCTCGGATTTGTCGGCCAGAGCCTTCAACTCCTTGCCATAAAGCACCTCGACAGCACCGCTTGCACCCATCACGGCGATTTCGGCCGTCGGCCATGCGTAGTTGAAGTCACCACGGATGTGCTTCGACGACATCACGATGTAAGCACCGCCGTAGGCCTTACGCAGTGTGATCGTGATCTTGGGAACCGTAGCCTCGCAGTAAGCGAACAGCAGTTTTGCACCGTGACCGATGATACCGCCATACTCCTGCGTAGTACCCGGCAGGAAGCCCGGAACATCGACCAGAGTTACCAACGGGATATTGAATGCGTCACAGAAACGGACGAAACGAGCGGCCTTGCGGCTGGCATTGATGTCGAGCACACCGGCCATGAACTTGGGCTGGTTGGCTATGATACCCACCGACTGACCGTTGAAACGGGCAAAGCAGGTGATGATATTCTTGGCGTAGCCTGCGGCCGACTCCAAGTACTCGCCGTTATCGACAATGGCACGAATGACCTCGGCCATATCGTAAGGTTTGTTGGCGTTGTCGGGGATGATCTCGTTGAGCGAATCCTCCAGACGGTCGATCTTATCGGTGCAAACCGACAGGGGGGCATCCTCCATGTTGTTCTGCGGGATGTACGACAAGAGTTTCTTGATGGTCTCGATACCCTCCTCTTCGGTATCCACGGCAAACTGAGCCACACCCGATTTGGTGGAGTGCATCACGGCACCACCCAACTGCTCCTGCGTCACGTCCTCACCCGTCACGGTCTTCACGACCTTCGGGCCCGTAAGGAACATGTTCGAGGTATTCTTTTTCATAATGATGAAGTCGGTCAGGGCAGGCGAGTAAACCGCACCACCGGCACAAGGACCGAAGATGGCCGAAATCTGGGGGATGACACCCGACGACATCACGTTACGCTGGAAAATGTTGGCGTAACCTGCCAGAGCATTCACACCCTCCTGAATACGTGCGCCACCCGAATCGTTAATACCGATGCAGGGTGCGCCGTTACGCATGGCCATATCCATCACCTTGCAGATCTTCTCGGCCATCGACAGCGACAGCGAACCAGCCGTCACGGTAAAATCCTGTGCAAATACATATACCAAACGGCCGCCGATCGTACCATAACCCGTTACGACACCGTCACCGAACGAATGCTTCTTCTCCATACCGAAGTCGTAGCAACGGTGCGTCACGAACATGTCGAACTCCTCGAAACTGCCCTCATCGAGCAACATCTGAATACGCTCGCGTGCCGTATATTTACCTTTCTCATGTTGCTTGTCGATCGCTTTCTGACCGCCGCCCAGACGTGCGGTCTCGCGATTCTCGATCAATTTGTTGATCTTGCTTTGAATTTCGCTCATGATTTATTTGTTTTTGTTTTCGCAAAGTTCGGTCAGAATACCCTGAGTGGATTTCGGGTGAAGGAATGCAATGGTCATACCCTCGGCACCCTTACGCGGGTTTTTGTCGATCAGGCGCAAGCCGCGCGATTCGGCATCGGCCAACTGAGCCTCGATGTTCTCGACGGCGAGAGCCATGTGGTGAATACCCACACCGCGTTTCTCGATGTATTTGGCGATGGGCGAATCCTCCGAAGTGGGTTCCAAGAGTTCAATCTTCGTCTGTCCCAGCATCAGAAATGCCGTACGGACTTTCTGGTCGGGAACTTCTTCAATGGCATAACATTTCAAACCGATCACATTCTCCCAATAGGGAATGGCTTCATCAAGGCTCTCAACTGCGATACCGAGATGCTCAATATGAGAAACTTTCATAAGAAATAATTTTAGTTAGTAAATACTTTCTTTACGGTTTTTGTCTAAAGCCGTGCCTCTCGACAATGTGTCGCAAGGCACAATTCATCTACACAAAGATATGTTTTTGGAAACGTAATTCCAAACATTTTTTCCATTAAATACAACCCTCGTGGTGAACTTTTTGCTTCGGGCGGAACCGCTCAAAACCGCGCCGCCCGCATCAGTTTCTTCCGGCGACAACGGCTTGAAAAAACTCTGCCCCGTCCGCTCTGTTTCCGCCTCCGCCCGCCAGCACCCGCATATTCCGCACAACAGACATTATAAAAATAAAATTCAAATAGTTATACCACATTACCGCATTTTTCTCTTCAGGTATGCCGATCCGGCTTCGTTCTGCCATACGGACGTCTGCCTTCTTCGCGTTTCCCAATCGGATTCCATACGTCTTGCAACCAAATCAAAACCGTAATTTCATAATTTATGTAACACTTCAAATAAACACATTAAATAGATTTATAAACAATAAATTAAAGTTTAATTTATTGTGTAATCATTTTTCCACAATTCGGCTCATGTTTTCTCTTGCAAAAATCGCCTGCTTACAAATCGGAATCATCCCGGAAAAGAATAAATCGGAATAAATTTTCGTTTCCTCGACAAATTTGCTTATATTCGCTACAAATAAAGTCCATTCCATGAAACGACTGCTTCTGTTTTTTTTGTTGTTTTCGACTACACTGCTGCAATCCGCCACCGCTCAAAACACGGCCTACGGAGACCGTATTCCCGCGATCCGCAAGGGGGTCAGTTGGATTCAGAATCAGGCTCCGACCGGCGCACCCTACACGTTCCTTCTGCTCTGCTCGGTCAAGAATCCCGCATCGCTCGACTGCATCGAGAACCTTTCCCACATCCAAGAACAGAGCGACAACAAGTTATGTGTTGTAATCATCGGACGGGAAACCGACGAAGAACTTCTCCCCCATATCGAGGGTGTACTTTCGCCCCGTTTCGCAGCCGTTTCCGATCCGGATCGTAAGATTTTCGACTCGTTCAATGTCAATTTCGTACCATACGGCATTCTGGTTGATGCCAAACACATGACGATCTGGATGGGCAACCCCACGCAGGAACAACAATCAGTCATCGACTTAATCAAATAAAAATTATGGCCTTCACAAAAATAAACCACTACGAGAAAGAGTATGCAGACATACACCACGACACCGCTCTCAATGTAGCCGAAGGTGTTGAAAATCAGCCTGTCGTAAATCCGCATTTCAAAAAGCGCAAGAAACGCGAACTGACAATCGACGAGTATGTCAAAGGAATCACCGAAGGAAATATCACCATATTATCGCAAGCCATCACACTCATCGAATCAAACAACCCGACACATTACGCCAAGGCTCAAGAGATTATCGAAAAATGCCTGCCCTATGCCGGAAAATCCGTACGTCTGGGAATCACGGGTGTGCCGGGTGCCGGGAAATCGACCTTCATCGAGGCGATCGGTGACATGGTGACCTCGCTCCGCCACAAGTTGGCCGTGTTGGCCATCGACCCTTCGTCGGAGCGCAGCGGCGGTTCGATCCTCGGCGACAAGACCCGCATGGAGAGCATCTGCCACAACCCCGACGTATTCATCCGCCCTTCTCCTTCGGCAGGTTCGCTGGGCGGTGTGGCCCGCAAGACCCGCGAAACGATCGTGCTGTGCGAGGCGGCAGGATTCGATGTGATTTTCATCGAAACGGTCGGTGTGGGTCAGTCCGAAACGGCCGTTCACTCAATGGTCGATATGTTTATGTTGTTGCAGATTTCGGGCGCAGGCGACGAATTGCAGGGCATCAAACGCGGCATCATGGAAATGGCCGATCAGATGGTCATCACCAAATGCGACGGCGAGAATGTCCATAAAGCCGAATTGGCACGCACCCAGTTTCAAGGCGCACTGCGTCTGTTCCCCGTTCCCGAATCGGGTTGGAAACCCAAAGTTTACACCTGCTCGTCCTATACGAAGGAGGGTCTGGAATACGTTTGGAAAGGCGTGGAGGATTACTTGGAGCACATCCAGCGCAACGGCTATTTCACACTGAACCGCAACCGTCAGAACAAATACTGGATGTACGAGTCGATCAACGAGACGCTGCGCAACTCGTTCTACCACGACCCGGCCATCGAGGAACAGATCGAAACCTACGAGCAGAAAGTTTTGAACGATCAGATTTCATCGTTCGTCGCCGCCAAGGAATTGCTCCATCTGTACTTCAAAGATGCCGCCATCAAAATGAAATCGGAACTTTAATTTTCAAGATGATCCGACGGATCATCCCCATAAAAACAAGAAGTCCGCGAAACGTAAGGTTTCGCGGACTTCTCTATTTATTTCAGAGGTATTTTTCGCGCAACATGGCGACCACTTCGGGGACACCCTCCGCACCTCGTTTATTGACGAAAGTCAGCGGATTACGGATTCCCGATATATCGGGATGTCCCGGATCGACCAGATAAATCGGCACCTCGGGACGGATATACCGCACGAGCGATGCCGCGGGATAGACCGCCAGCGAAGTCCCCACCACGACCATCACATCGGCCGTCATGGCAATGCGGACCGCCTTGTCGAACATCGGCACGGCTTCGCCGAAAAAGACGATATGCGGACGCAGGAGCGATCCGTCGGGTGCCAAGGCATCCATCTTCTGCTCCCAACCTTCGAGCGTCACGATCAATTCGGGATCAACCGACGAGCGCAGTTTGCTTAATTCTCCGTGAAGATGTGTTATGTGGGTCGAACCCGCCTGTTCGTGAAGGTTATCGACATTCTGCGTAATGACCTCGACGTCGAAATCACGCTCCAGACCGGCAATTGCCAAATGTCCCGCATTGGGCTTTTTCTCGTACATTTCGCGGCGGCGTTCGTTATAGAAACGAATCACCGTGGCACGATTCGTTGCCAGTGCCTCCGGCGTACACACATCCTCGATCCGATAATTTGCCCACAGTCCGTCGGCATCGCGGAACGTGGAAATACCACTGTCGGCACTCACGCCCGCCCCCGTAAAGACAACAATCTTTTTCATATTTCCGTTTGTTTTTTTATGTGTGGCGGAATCGGGCTGGAATCTCCGATGTTCCACCTTTTTTTACAAAGATAGATTTTTCCGATAAAAAACGCGAACAAAACCGACCCGCGAAAGCATAATTATAAAGTATATCGTTGATCAAAAGAGGAAATAATGCTATCTTTGAACAAATTTTAAGAAAACGCTTCACACATGAACGAAACTTTCGATATTTTTCTGATCGTGATGGCGGTAATCGCCCTTTTTGTGTTCATCGCACTCCACTTTTTCGAAGCCGGCTACGGTTATCTTTTCGACCGCCGATATGGCCCTCCCCTGCCCAACAAAGTCGGCTGGGTGGTGATGGAAGCCCCTGTTTTCATCATGATGTGTATCCTGTGGGCAGAGTCCGAGCGTATGTGGGATGCCGTTCCGCTGGCCTTGTTTCTGATCTTCCAGAGCCACTACCTGCAACGCTCGTTCATCTTTCCGCTCCTGATGCGCGGCAAATCGAAAATGCCCCTCGGAATCGTCCTGATGGGTATGCTTTTCAACACGCTCAACGCACTGATGCAGGGCGGCTGGATCTTCTACATCGCCCCCGACGATTACTACGCCGACTGGTTCTCGAAACCCTGCTTCTACATCGGTACGGCCATATTCGTCTTCGGCATGTGCGTCAATCTTCATTCGGACTACATCATCCGTCACCTGCGCAAGCCGGGCGACACGCGTCACTATATTCCCCGCGGCGGCATGTTCCGCTACGTATCGTCGGCCAACTACTTCGGCGAACTGACCGAGTGGATCGGTTTTGCCATTGCTTCGTGGTCGTGGTCGGGTGTTGTATTTGCATGGTGGACCTTTGCCAACCTCGCCCCGCGTGCCGCCTCGCTGCGTCGTCGATACGAACGCGAATTTGGCGATAATTTCAAACGTCTCAATCGCAAAAGAATCATTCCGTTCATCTACTAAACCCAATTCGGAATATGGAATCAAAATTGTTCACCCCCTATAAATTAGGCCCCGTCACCCTGCGCAACCGCACCATCCGTTCGGCAGCGTTCGAGTCGATGGGACGAAATTTCGAGCCCACCCGGCAACTCAAGGATTACCACGTAAGCGTTGCCCGTGGCGGTATCGGCATGACCACGGTGGCCTATGCCGCCGTCTGCCGCAGCGGCCTTTCGTTCGAGAAACAGTTGTGGTTGCGTCCAGAAGCGATTCCCGCCCTGCGCAATCTGACCGATGCCGTCCATCGGGAGGGTGCGGCCGTCGGCATCCAGTTGGGACACTGCGGCAACATGACCCACTTCACCACCGCCGGACAAATTCCGATCGGTGCATCGTCGGGATTCAACCTCTACGCCTACACCCCCGTGCGCAAGATGCGCAAGAGCGAGATCTTGCAGGTGTCGAAAGACTTCGGCAAGGCGGTCGAAACGGCCTACGAGTCGGGATTCGACGAGGTGGAGGTTCATGCGGGTCACGGCTATCTGATTTCGCAATTCCTGTCGCCCTACACCAACCACCGTCACGACGAATACGGCGGATCGCTTCCCAACCGCATGCGTTTCATGCAGATGTGTCTGAACGAAGTGATGGAGAAGGCCGCACAGAAAAATATGGCGGTGGTCGTCAAGCACAACATGTACGACGGATTCAAGGGCGGTATCGAGATCCCCGAAAGCATCGAAATCGCCAAGGAGATCGAGAAATTCGGCGTGAATGCCATCGTCCTTTCGGGCGGATTTGTGTCGAAAGCCCCGATGGCGGTCATGCGCGGACTGATTCCCACCTACACGATGAGTTACTATTCGCCGTGGTGGTTACGCCTGTTCGTGCGCTGGTGCGGCCCCTTCATGATCAAACAGTTCCCGTTCGAAGAGTGTTACTTCTTGGAGGATGCCAAGAAATTCCGCGCCGCCTTGCAGGGTCCGCTGATCTATGTCGGCGGTCTGGTGAGCCGCGAAGGCATCGAGAAGGCTCTGAATGCAGGGTTTGACTGTGTACAGATGGCTCGCGCTCTGGTGAATGATCCCGCCTTTGTCAATAAACTGCGCGAGGGCGACGAGCATACCCGAAGCGGTTGCGATCACCGCAATTACTGCATTGCGCGTATGTATTCGGTCGATATGAAGTGCTGTCACAACTGCGAAAACCTGCCCAAGAAGATTTGGGACGAACTCAACAAACTGCCCTAACCGATGAAGAAAGGACAAATCACGCCCGGCACGGCATGGGCAATCGTGACGGGTTCGGGTTCGGGCATCGGACGGTGCTATGCCCTGAGGCTGGCACGTTTGGGGTATAATACCCTGCTTGTGGGCAATAAAACCGCCCCGCTGGAAGAGGTCGCCGCAGAAATCACAAAGGAATGTCCTTCGCAAGAGGTGCGTACTCTGCCGATGGATCTTGCCCGCATCGAGGCAGCCGACGAACTCTACGCCTACGTCATGCGCGAGGGGTTGAACGTCGCCGTACTGATCAACAATGCGGGTATGTTCTCCTTCTGCGACATCACAGCAACCCCCGCCGAGCGCATCGAGCGCACCATTCTCCTGCACGACATGACGGCCTCGAAACTCTGCCGCCTGTTTGCACAGGACATGATCCGTCGCGGAGTTCGGGGACACATCCTCAACATGTCTTCGTTCTCGATCTGGATGCCGTTCCCCGGCATGGCCTTATACAGTGCATCGAAAGCCTACCTGAAAAGTTTCTCGACGGCCTTTTCGCGCGAGGTGCAGGATCAAGGTATCCGCGTCACGGCAATCTGCCCGGCGGGTGTGGCAACGGATCTCTACGGACTTCCTGCCAATCTTCAGAAATTGGGCATGCGCCTCGGCATTCTGATTACGCCCGACAGTTGCGCACGCCGCGGACTTCGCGCCATGTGGCGCGGACGAAGGTGTATCGTACCCGACTGGTGGAATCGTCTGTGGATTCCTCTCTGCAAGCACCTCCCCATGTGTGTTCTGCGCCCCATACGACGCTACACGATGAAATTCCAAAAATAGAATATGAGCAAAATCAAGAATATCGTTTTCGATCTGGGCGGCGTGATCGTCGATCTGGACGCCAACCGCTGCATGGCGGGATTTAAGAAATTGGGATTGGACGAGATTGCCGAGTTGATCAACCCATACCACCCCGCCGCCATGATCGGCGAGATGGAGCACGGCGACATCACGTTCCACGAAATGTGCGACAAGATGCGCGCGTATGTCCACCGTGAGGACATCCGCGACGAGGAGATTTCGTGGGCGTACAACCAGTTGCTTGTCGGATTGGATCGCTCCAAGTTGCGTCTTTTGGACACCCTGCGCGAGCGCGGCTACCACATCTACGCCCTCTCGAACAACAACCCGATGTCGATCGAAACCGTCCGCGAGATGTTCCGAGCCGACGGCAAAACCATGAACGACTATTTCGACGGGATTTACCTCTCGTTCGAGATGCACCTGTTGAAACCCGGACGCGAGATCTACGAAAAAATGATCCTTCTGAGCGGTATGGATCCCCGCGAAAGCCTTTTTCTGGACGATTCGGAAATCAACGTCAATGTCGCCCGCGAGTTGGAGTTCTCGGTCTATAAGCCCGAAGTCGGTGAAGATTTCAGTCCCATTTTCGACCACATGGAGTTGTTCGAAAAAGAGGAATAACCCATAATATTTTGCGCTTCCGAAAAATTCGATTATCTTTGTGCCTCGAATTGCCCCGAAAGGCAACACGGGATGTGGCGCAGTCCGGTTAGCGCACCTGCTTTGGGAGCAGGGGGTCGTGGGTTCGAATCCCGCTATCCCGACCAATAAAAAATCCGTTCGACAAGCATGTCGGACGGATTTTTTATTTCTCTGTAAGCCTCCCTACGGCAGATAATTCTTGCGCTCGATGTGTTGGTAGTACTGCTGCACCAATGCCTTGAAGCGGTCGGACAGCGAATCAGTATGCGCGATCGGGGCTTCATCGTCAAACGAGATCTCTCCCCGATCGGTCAGGGCACGGAACTGCCCCTCGTAACTTACCGACCATGCGGGACGCTCCTTTTCGTTCAACACATCACGGCCGAATGCAAAATACGGCTCGCGGTTGCCGATCAGTCCCAAAAGGGTCGGCATGATGTCCAACTGCTGGGTCACTTCCTCAATCTCGCCGCGCAGACTTCCGTCGGGCGTGTACATAAATCCGATAATGTGATAATTGCCCGGATAGGTCTTGGTTTTCTCGGCAAATTTCTCGGATGACACGTGATCGGCCACAAACACGAAAATCGTATTTTGGAACCACTCCTCCCCGGAGAATCGCTCGTAGAACTTGCGGAACGCCATATCGTCATACGCCACGCCTTTATGGATCTTCGTGTAGCCTTTCGGCAGTACCTCCTCATATTCGGCGGGAACGACAAACGGATGGTGTGACGAGAGCGTGAACATCGAGGCGAAGAACGGCTGCTTCATCGCGGAAAATTCCTCACCCGCAAATTGCAGGAATTTCTCGTCCCAAATACCCCAGAAACCGTCAAAATCGTTCGTTCCGTGCTTGGCTTCGTAATCCTCGCGGCTGACCAGTCGATCGACGCCCGCCTGACGGGCATAAGCACCGAATCCCATCGAACCCGCCTCCGAACCACAGAAGAACGAGGTCTCGTAGCCCATATCGTGCAACATGGCGGGCAACTGACGGCTCTCGCCGAGCGATTGCGCCATCAGCACAAACGGCACCTTGAACGACGGAATCGAGCCCAACACCGACGGCATGGCCTGAATCGAGCGCGTACCGTTGGCGTACATGCGTTTGAAGCACAAACCCTCGCGCATCAGCGAATCGAGGAACGGCGTGAATCCCTTCTCGGCGCAATCGGCATAGACTTCGGGGCAAAGGTGCGCCGAATGTTCGGCCGACATGCTCTCCATGATGAAGACCACCACGTTACGCCCCTTCAGATCCACCGCCACCGAATCCGCAGGTTCATGGTGCGGCGTGAACATTACGGGGAGTTGCTTCTCGTCGAAATATTTCTGATAACGGATCTTTCCGCCACTTCCCGCCGTGCGCAGGATGCAGAACGGGTTACTCAAAATAAGGTTGGCTTTTCCGCTGTCGGGCGTGTAGAGCGTTGCATTGGAAAGGGTGATGGGTCGGGTCATGCGGGTAAAACCGCCACGCAGTGCCCCCACCGAAAGACCGCACGCCAAGACAAAAACCGCAAGGCTCGCTACATAGTACGCCCGGCCTTTATCGACAAGCGGTTTCTCCTCGATGTGTCGTCCGTACCCTTTATAAAGTACCCATGCCGTCAAAACAAATAACAGCACAAGGTACCAGTTCTCCGTCATAAACTTACCGACCAGCAACGCCGAATTGGAATTGTCGGCAAAGAAGATCTCGTCGGCCGTGAATCGTTTCTGCGTATAGTGGAAATAGACCGTATCGGCAAGGTTTGTCGCGGCAACGAGCAAGGTGTTCATCACCACAAAGCAGCCGAATTTCAATTTGCGCCACCACATCCTCTCACGCAGGTGCAGCGGGAAGAGCGACAGGATGATGAACAGGCCGTCGGCATAGATGATCGATGCGGTGTCGAACTTCAACGACCCGCATAAAAGCGGCCAAGCCTCGCCAAGGGAGAACGATCCCAGAAGCGAGGCATTGTACACGGCGAAGACGACTCTCAGAGCCATCAACACGCCATAAAGCAGACCCAATCGTCCCAGCAGTACGACTACGGGAGTATGGAGCAATCGTGAAATCATTTCGGGCAATTATTCACAAGCCTTCAACGACATATCCAACGACTTGATCTGGTGAGTCAGAGCCCCCACCGAGATGAAATCGACACCGCACTCGGCATAGTCGCGCATCGTCTCGCAGGTGATACCGCCGCTCGACTCCGTTTCGCAACGGCCTGCCACCTTCTTGACGGCCTCGCGGGTCATTGCGGGCGTGAAGTTGTCGAACATGATGCGATCGACACCGCCTGCGGCAAATACCTCGTCGATGTCCTCCAGCGAACGCACCTCACACTCGATGGGAATATTCTTACCCTTCTCGGCCAGATATTTACGTACACCGTGGATGGCGTTCGTAATACCGCCTGCAAAATCAATGTGGTTATCCTTCAGAAGCACCATGTCGAACAGACCCATACGGTGGTTCTCGCCACCGCCGATCTTCACGGCCATCTTGTCCAGCACACGCATACCGGGCGTGGTCTTGCGCGTATCAAGCACACGGGTGTGCAGACCCTCCAGCAGTTTCACATAGTAAGCCGTCTGGGTAGCCACACCGCTCATGCGCTGCATGATGTTCAGCAGGATGCGCTCGGCCTGCAACAGCGAACGCAAACGACCCGAAACATAGAATGCCACATCACCGGGTTTCACACGGTCGCCGTCCTTGAGGATCTGCTCGAACTTCATGTCGGGATCCAGACGGGTCAGTACGATTTCGGCAATCTCAATACCGGCAATAACACCCTCCTGTTTGCACAAAAGGCGCATACGTCCGTGCTCGTCGGCAGGGATGCACGAAAGTGACGTGTGATCGCCGTCACCGATATCTTCTTTGATGCAAAGTTCGATAAGTTCATCTACGAAAGGTCTGTATTCGGGTTTCATATCTTTGTGATTTTATATAATGATTATTTGAGACAAAGGTACGTAAAAATTCGGGATCGGGTTCAATGTTTCTGCAAAAACACACCATTTCATCGCCCC
>RCNH01000351.1_pt1 | contig 20191 bp, 14 predicted proteins | sample 2041161 | NCBI WGS metagenome assembly RCNH01 (sample SAMN09708215, study PRJNA481090) | Feces metagenome, whole genome shotgun sequencing project. | biome: feces | host: Leptonychotes weddellii | place: Antarctica: Sion Island | collected 2010-03-01 | reverse complement strand
GGTTCAAGAACTTCAAAAGCAATTGGCTTCTTATCTTTCTTAGTAGTATTTCTTTTTTCTTCCATGGATTTTTTATAGTTCTGATAAGTCACCTTATCTATATTCTTATTCCGGATAACGTTTGCATATACCGCTGCACGTTTTTTACTGCTTAATGCATTATTATAAACAAAATACATCCGGATGACCTGAGGCAGTACCGGCTGATAATGTTTCGGCATTGTTCCTATATAGTATTCATAAAGTCCTGTAATTCGGATATCATATTCCACTGCCAGAGAATACCACTGAAAATATTCTTTTTTCACAGGATTTCCCTTCATAATATATTTACAAACATTTCCCACCAGATCTTTCTGCGGATATACCTCATAACATTTCTTTAACAGCCGATAAAGAACTGGATGGAAATTTTTTTCATATTCTGACAAATGTCCAACACGAAGAGCCAATTCCTGTGTCAGCTTTCCATGTTTTGCTGCATAGGAAAGAACCTGAATCATAAAAGGAGTCAGTTTTCTCAGTTGATTCTCCTCTTTCTTTAAAATTTCATAAGCATCCAAATATAAAAACGGACTGGTGCACCCCATGGAAAATACCTGTTCCATCACATACAACTGTTTGGTATGTGATGTCTGATACTCACTTTGCGTAGCCAGGACACATTCCATAAGAACTCTGCTCCCTGGATTCATACGAAACAACGTTGCAATTCGTTCCTGAACATTTAATAATTCTTCCCGTTTATAAAGATTTCTCTTACAGGATAATGTAAGAAAAGCTGCCTCCTCTTCCATTTCTTTTTCTGTGAAAGTATAAGCAGATAACATACCCAAAAGCTCATCAACTCTGTCTTCTTTCTTTTGTTTGTATAAAAGAAATGTTTCCATAACCTGATGAATCGGATAATAACATCCTCTGTTTTTCAGTTCTTCTAATTCTTTTTCTGCTACTTCTGCCCATTCTTCCAGAGAAGCGTCTTCCAGACGATACTTTTCATATGCCCTTACTAACCGTATCATGCTATTTTTCTCTAACACGCAAGTAGAAATATCATAAGGGTCTTCTCCACTGGCAATAATCTGATATCGTTCTGTTCCATATACGGTATGCAAAAGGATTGCTCCATATTGTCTTCCTCTTCCCAGTTTATCTTTTCGTACCAGATATTCTATATTGCATACACTGCCTATAAAGTCATCCTGCGTAACGATCTGTTTTTCTAATGAAATAAAATCTCCCAGAACTTCTAATTCAATTCTTGTATACCCCCATGTATTTCTAATAATCTGAAATTTTTCCTTGGTTGTATACTGGATGTTTCCAAAATTTTTTTCTTTTTCTTCCAGCTGTATCTGTACCGGTTCTTTTTTCCCTGCTGCTATTAAAAATTCTTCCATATGCTGATAAGTAACCGGATTATGGGACAGTCCCTGATACAGAATCTGCTCCTTTTCTTGCTGAAGGATTTTTAGAAACTGCTCACTGGTGTATAAGCGAAAAGCTTCCCTTTCATCTTCCTGTACCAGTTTTACAAACTCATCAAGTGTTCTAAGTTCCCCTCTGGAAGTGTAAATTTGTTCTTCTTCTATATCTACCTGAACAGGAATCTGTACCTCCCCCAGACTACTGTTAATCGTAATCATTCCATGAATGGTATCTCCTGGTTTGAGTCCTTTCACCTCTATCGCATAAGGTACACATACTGTAGTTCCTGAAAATTTTTCTTTTGCAAGGATAATCCGACGATTGGAGGACATAGCCATCCCTTTAAACCGACGCTCATCTTCTGTTCCAATATATAATTCTCCCTGATAATTTTCCCCTGTTTTTGTATGAACAGCAATGTTTGTTTCGGAGAGAACCAGTTTAGGAACTTCATATTCAAATCTTCCGTTAATTAACTGCTCCATTCTTCTCTTCAAAGTATCCACCTGCACTTATTTTTCTTCTCAAACTTGACTATTTTTTCTATAACATTATAATTATAATATCATACTGAATTGAATTATACACTACCATTATCATGGTTGCAAGGAAAGAGGATTAGAATGATGAAACATAAAGATCATTTCCATGGCAGTGACCTGGAAGCAATCGAACAAATTTATCACATAAAAAAAGAAGATCTGGTCAGTTTTAGTGCCAATGTAAACCCACTGGGTATTTCTTATTTACTAAAATCAACCTTGGCAGAAAATCTTGATGCTATTACCAGTTATCCTGACCGGGAATATACTGCTCTAAGAAAGGGAATTGCATCCTACGCAGGTACCCAGCTGGAAAATGTTATTGTAGGAAACGGCTCTACAGAACTGATTTCTTTGTTTATCCAGACACGCCATCCAAAAAAAGCCTTGATTCTGGGGCCGACTTATTCTGAATATGAAAGAGAAATCACTCTAGGAGGCGGCACGACCCTATATTATCCATTAAAAGAAGAAAATGGTTTTCTTATGGATGTAGATGATTTTTGTAACAGTTTGTCTGATCAGCTGGATCTGGTTGTTTTATGCAATCCAAACAATCCAACTTCCACAGCAATCACTTGCAAACAAATGCGAAAGATTCTGGATACCTGTTTACAATACGGTATTTTTGTTATGGTAGACGAAACCTATGTGGAATTTTCTCCTGATCACGAATTGATCACCAGTGTCCCTCTTACAGATTATTATACCAATCTGATCATTCTCCGTGGGACTTCTAAATTTTTTGCAGCTCCTGGCCTTCGTCTTGGATACGCAATCACAGGAAATCAGGATGTAATAAAGGCAATCAATACGCGAAAAAATCCATGGACGATAAATTCTCTAGCTGAAATTGCTGGTCGTCTTATGTTCTCAGATAAAGAATATATTGAAAAAACTTCCCAGTTGATACATCAGGAACGTTCTTCTATTTATCAGGAAATGTCTTCCTGGGACAGCGTTACTGTATATCAGCCATATGGTAACTTTATGCTGGTGAAAATTTTAAAAGACAATGTTACTTCTCAGGATCTTTTTGATCATTGTATAAAAAAAGGACTGATGATTCGTGACTGCTCTACATTTCCTTTTTTGGATAATCGTTTTATAAGATTCTGTTTTATGAATCCAGAAGAAAACAAACGTCTTTTAGATGCTTTTCGTGAGATTTTATAAATAAAAAATATGCTTCTGCAAAAATTTTGCAGAAGCATATTTTTTACGTAAAATCAAACAGTGAAATCTGATTGGATTCTGGCAAGTCTCCAAAAATCCCAAGATCGGCCATAAAATCGATGACCGTTTTACTTACCTTTGTTCTTTGCCGGAAATCATCCCGTGACAAAAAGGCTCCATCTCTGGCAGCTAATACTACCGCGTCAGCTGCTTTATCTCCCAGTCCTTCTATACTATCCAAAGCAGGCATCAGTTTTCCGTCAACAATCTGAAATCTATGAGCCTGCGCCTTATAAAGATCCACTTCCGTAAATTCAAATCCCCGCGCATACATTTCCTGTACAATTTTCATATCTTTTACCGTATCCTGTTCTTTCTTCGTCAGGGTATCACTTCTTTTTTTATAATCTGCTATGTAGTATTCCAATCTTTCTTTTCCCATACACATAATCTCATATGAAAATGCAGATGCTCGAATACTAAAGTAGGCAGCATAATAAGCCAGTGGATAAAAAATCTTATAGTATGCAATTCTGTATGCCATCATAACATAGGCTGCAGCATGTGCCTTTGGGAACATGTATTTAATTTTTTTACATGACCAGATATACCAGTCCGGTACCTGATGAGCTTTCATATCTTCTTCCCACTCGTCCCGTAAGCCTTTTCCCTTTCGCACACTTTCCATGATTGTAAAAGATTTTTCACTATCCATACCTTTATTGATCAAATAGATCATAATGTCATCACGAGTACAGATTGCCGTGGAAATGGTTGCTTTTCCCTCTTCGATCAATGTCTGGGCATTTCCCAGCCATACATCTGTACCATGGGACAAACCAGAAATACGTACTAGATCGGAAAAAGAGGTCGGCTTCGTATCCAAAAGCATCTGAATAACAAAATCCGTACCAAATTCTGGTATTCCAAGACACCCTAAAGGACATCCACCAATATCTTCCGGGGTAATTCCCAATGCCTCTGGACTTTTAAATAACGACATTACACTTTTATCATCCAATGGAATCGTCTGAGCATCTAAGTTTGTAAGGTCTTCCATCATTCGGATCATGGTAGGATCATCATGACCCAGAATATCCAGTTTCAGCAAATTGGCATCAATGGAATGGTAATCAAAATGTGTGGTTACAATGTCTGTATTTACATCATTGGCAGGATGCTGTACCGGAGTAAAAGAATTAATATCTTCCCCAAAAGGAAGCACAATAATTCCTCCTGGATGCTGTCCTGTCGTCCTTCGGATTCCCGTACAGCCCTGTACAATCCTGTCTATTTCGCAATTTCTTTTGTGAACTCCTCGTTCTTCATAATAATTTTTCACATATCCAAAAGCTGTTTTATCTGCCAATGTACCAATCGTACCGGCACGGAAGGTCTGCCCCGCTCCAAAAATAACTTCTGTATATTTATGTGCCTTGCTTTGATATTCTCCAGAAAAGTTCAGGTCAATATCAGGCTCTTTATTTCCCTTAAATCCAAGAAAAGTTTCAAATGGAATATCAAATCCTTCTTTTTTCAAAGGAGCTCCACAATTAGGGCAAATTGCATCTGGCATATCACAACCGGCACGTCCTGAATATTCTTTCACTCTTGGAGAATCAAACTCATAATAATGACAGTTTTCGCAATAATAATGAGGACTTAAAGGATTTACTTCTGTGATTCCTGCCATAGTTGCCACAAATGATGATCCTACAGAACCACGAGATCCTACCAGATATCCATCTTCATTGGATTTCCATACCAACTTCTGAGCAATAATATACATAACCGCATAACCATTGGAAATAATGGAATTCAATTCTCTTTCCAGACGGGCTGAAACGATTTCTGGAAGATTTTCTCCATAAATTTCATGGGCTCTGTTATAGCAGATATCACGAAGCATCTGATCTGAATTTTCAATAACCGGAGGGAATTTTCCGTCTCGAATAGGACATACCCGATCACACAGGTCTGCAATCTTATTCGGATTTGTGATTACCACTTCCTCCGCTTTCTCATGACCCAGATAAGAAAATTCTGCTAACATCTCTTCTGTTGTCCTTAAATACAACGGTGCCTGATCATCACTATCTGTAAAACCTTTCCCTGCCATAATGATTCTTCGGTATACTTCATCTTCCGGATCGATAAAGTGTACATCACAGGTAGCTACCACCGGTTTTTTAAACTGTTCTCCCAGTTTTACAATTTTCCGGTTTAATTCTCTTAAATCTTCTTCACTGGTAATATTGTCCCGTTTTTCATCCCGGAGCATAAACGCGTTGTTTCCTATTGGCTGAATTTCCAGATAATCATAAAACTCTACAATTCGGGCAATTTCTGATTCAGGAGCTTCTCTCAAGATTGCCTGAAAAAGTTCTCCTGCTTCACAGGCAGATCCCATGATCAGTCCTTCTTTATACTTTAAATACAGACTTTTAGGTATCCTTGGTCTTCGATTATAGTAATCCAGATGAGAACAGGAAACCAGACGATACAAATTGACTCTTCCCACTTCACTGGTAGCCAGAATAATTGTATGATACGTAGGAAGTTTTTTTATCGTGTCGCCAGAAACTTTTCCTTGTTGGTTTAATTGTGTTAATGTTTCAATGTCTCTCTCTTTGCACATCTTTACAAATTTCACAAAAATATCTGCAGTGCAAGTAGCATCGTCTACAGCCCTGTGATGATTCTCCAAAGATATGCCCAGAGCTTTCGCTACTGTATCCAGCTTAAATCGATTAAGTCCCGGCAGGAGCATACGGGCCATACCTACGGTATCTACATAAGTAAATTCCTGTTCTATTCCCTGTCTTTTGCAATTTTCCATGATAAAACTCATATCAAATCCCGCATTATGTGCAACCATAACAGCACCTTTGGAAAATTCAAGAAATCGTGGCAATACCTGTTCAATGGTATCACTGTCCATCACCATGGAATCATTAATACTGGTAAGCTGTTCAATTTTAAAAGGAATCGGAACCTGAGGATTCACAAATTCAGAAAAACGTCCTACAATTTTTCCTTTTTCTACTCTCACAGCACCTATTTCAATGATCCTGTTTGTTATAGGACTAAATCCCGTAGTCTCAATGTCAAAAACAACGTAAGCATCATCCAGTGTCTGTCCTTGATCATTCTCAACCATTCCTTTTAAATCATCTACCAGATACCCTTCTACTCCATAGATTACCTTGAAAGGTGGATATATCTGCTTAAGTTGTTCTTTGGTAACTTCCGGGTGGGCTGTCTGATATTCTTTCCGATACCCACTGACAATATCGTCGTAAGCGTGATTGGCCTCTGGAAAAGACTGTACCACACCATGATCTGTAATCGCAATAGCCGGATGTCCCCATTGGTAGGCGCGTTTTACCAGAACAGATGCATCGGTAACTCCGTCCATATCGCTCATCTTTGTATGACAATGAAGCTCCACTCTTTTTTCAGGACTATTATCTTTTCTAGCTGTTGTAAAATCGGATATTTTCTTAATTCCACTAATAGAACCAATCGTCAGTTCATGATCAAATTTATCAATAGCAGTCACACCTTTTACTTTTAAGAAAACGCCCTTTTTCACTGTACTACTGATCTGTGGCACATGTTCATTTGCAAGAAAAAGCTTAATCGTAATGGTGTCTGTAAAATCCGTAATGTTAAACATATATATTGTTTTTTCATTTCTGATTTCTCTTGCCTCGGTAGATAATACCTGACCACGGATCACCACCTCTCCCATTTCTCCTGTAATAGACTCTATGGTAATGGCATCTTCGATAAAATCTCTTCCATAAAGCACTTCTGGATTATCTGAACGTTTTAAAGGACGCACGCCATATGCTTCTTTTTGACGATGATTATAATCTGCTGCCGGTTTTTTTCTTGTTTCTGGTTTTTTCTCCGATTTTTCCGTTATCCCTTTCTGTGTAATCGGTTCTTCCTCTTCTTCATATCCCAGTTCTTTTTTCCCTATTTTTGACTGAACATATATCTGCTTTGCTTCCTCCAGAAGAAGACGTTCACTGTTAATTCTTTCTTTGCTTTCTTCGGACTTCTTATATACCGTATGGATTTTCAGATTGAATCCCCCACGAATGCAAAAAATCTTTTCCAAAATACGGATTAAATCTTCTTCTTTGTCTCTCATGACAACAGAATCTTTCAGATACAGTTCCATACTATCTTTCTCTGGAAATTTTATGGATGCTGTTGCAAACATATTGTATTCCAGCATACTATACTGTTTTAGTTCCAGCAGAATACTGCTGCGATAAACTTTCAAAAAGTATTCTGGCGTATACTGATCTGATAATCGGAACCGCTCAATAATCTTTACTCTTACATCTGTACCTGAAAAAATCTGTGACGCAATGGATTCCTCCAACAAATAAATATATTTTTTCTGTATCCATTGTTCACTGATGATATAAACCCGCAGACAATCTTTCTGCGGGTTTATCGCTACTTTTGTTACAACAACCTGTTGTAATAATTCCTGTAATTGTTCTTCGACCTGTAATTTAGGAAATACTTCCATAAACAGTTTTTCTGTCATGTTCACTCCACTTCCTTATGTTCTTCCCAATGAAGCAACTCATTTCGGAGAACATCCAGCAACTGATCTTCTGGAACTTTCTTTATGATTTCTCCTTTTTTGATCAAAAGTCCCACACCTTTTCCACCTGCAATTCCAATATCTGCTTCTTTTGCTTCGCCTGGACCATTCACGATACATCCCATAACAGCAACCTTAATGTCCAAAGGAATTTCCTGCACCATATCTTCTACCTTATTTGCAAGACCAATAAGATCGATCTGAGTACGTCCGCAAGTAGGACAAGACACGACCTCAATACCGCCTTTACGAAGTCCCAGTGTCTTCAGGATTCTTTTTGCTGATTTTACTTCTTCCAGTGGATTTCCTGTAAGAGAAACACGAATGGTATCTCCAATTCCCTGATACAAAATGATTCCTAATCCCACTGCTGATTTTATATTACCAGAAAAAAGAGTTCCTGCCTCTGTAATTCCTACATGAAGTGGATAATCTGTCTTTTCTGCAATCAATTCATGAGCCTTCGCACACATTAAAACATCCGAAGATTTAATACTGATCACAAGATTATCATATCCCATTTCCTCAATGATGCGCACTTTATCTAAAGCACTTTCCACCAGTCCTTCTGCTGTTACCCCATGATATTTTTCAACCAGTTCTTTTTCCAGAGAACCACTGTTAACCCCTACACGAATTGGAATATTTTTCTCTTTTGCTACATCTACCACTGCCTGGATCCGTTCTCTACTTCCAATATTTCCCGGATTGATACGAATCTTATCTGCACCATATTCCATAGCTGCAATGGCTAATTTATAATCAAAATGGATGTCTGCTACTAATGGAATATGTATCTGTTTTTTTATCTCTGCCAAGGCTCTAGCTGCTTCCATAGTAGGTACAGCACAGCGGATGATCTCACAACCTGCTCGTTCCAGTGCAAGAATCTGTTCCACTGTTTTTTCCACATCCTCTGTTTTTGTATTTGTCATAGACTGAATCAATATAGGATTCCCTCCACCTATGATTCTGTCTCCAATACGTACTGTTTTTGTACAATCTCGATACATATTTATCACTCCATTTCTATGACCGGATTTCCAGTAACTTGTTCTTTAATTCATCTTCCATTTTCCGTAATTCAATTTCTGCTTCCTGACGTTTTATTCTTCCATCTTTCTGGATTTTCATAACTTCATCCAATGTGCTGATCAAAGACTGATTGGTATTTCTTAAGGTTTCCATATCTACAATACCGCGTTCCGATTCTTTTGCACTTTCAATGCTGGCAGTTTTTAATACTTCTGCATTTTTCTTCAGCAGTTCATTTGTCATATCCGAAACTTCTTTCTGTGCCTTAGCTGCCTGCGATGCATGTTCCACACCAAGAGACAAAACCATCTGATTTTTCCACAATGGAATAGTATTCACCAAGGTGGACTGGATTTTTTCCACCATCATAGTGTCACTATTCTGTACCAGACGTATCTGTGGTGCTGTCTGGATGGATACCATTCTGGTAAGTTCCAGATCATGAATTTTCTTTTCAAAACGGTCACACATCGTATCCAGATCTTTAACAGCCTGTACATCTTCTGGTAAACCGGAAAGTTCTGCCTTTTCCTGTAACTGTGGAAGTTCTGTTGTTCGCACTTCTTCCAGCTTTTTCTTTCCTGCCAGAATATACATAGAAAGCTCTTTAAAATATACCAGATTCTGTTCATACATTTTATCCAGCAATGCAACATCTTTTAACAACTGTACTTGCTGATTTTCCATAGTCTGGCAGATACGATCGATGTTAACTTCCGCTTTTTCATATTTGGATTTCATTGCTGTTAATTTATTTGCCGGTTTTTTAAAGAAAGAGAAAAATCCTTTTTCTTCTTCCACTTCAAACTCTTTTAATTCTGTCACAACACCGGAAAGCATTTCTCCAATTTCTCCCAAATCTTTTGTTTTTACATTTTCCAATGCAGATTGGGAAAAATCTGCCATTTTTTTCTGTGTTCCGATTCCATACTGAAGGATTCCATTGGTATTGTGAAGATCAATCTGCTTTGCAAAATCGTCCACCATCTGTTTTTCTTCATTTGATAATATACTCTCATCCATGGCAGGAACTGCTTCCTGAGGTTTTAATTCCTCTTTTTTTTCTGTGGCCATAGGTTCAAAAGTTAAAGTAGGACCCTCTGTAAATGCTTTTATTTCTTCACTCATACTATTTTCTCCTTTTCTTATGAATTCTTAGAAGGAAAATCGCTGTTTGTTAATCCTTCCTGTGCCAACATAGTCTGAAGCACAGAAATGTCTGAAGACACATCCAAAGCCTTTTCCTTAAAAAAGCTGTTCAAAAGATTTTCAAATGCCTGATTAATGGTATCTATGGTATCTTCTATCTCTTTTCTGGTTTTTATTATGGCTTCACCTGCAATCGTTTCTTTATCCATCTCTCGATAAACATCCAATAGTTTTTTTGTTGTAGGCAGATAATAATTCATAAATTTACGAAGATCCGAAGCCAGTTCGTAATGTTTTTCCACTTCTTTGAATATTCTTGAGATGATTTCTTCCAGATGATACAGTTTCTGACTAATTTCCTCTCCTGGAATATCATCATTACACATGCGAATATACTGAATATACCAGTTTCCTTCTTCAAGAATTTTCTGACACTCTTCCGGCATGCTCTTTCTTTGTGCTTCTTTTTCTTTTTCTTCTTTTTCCATACGTAGAGCCTGCTGTTCTGTCTGCTGATATTGCTGATACATTTCGTCTGTAACAATCAAACAAGTTTCCTTTTTGTCCACATGCCCCTGAAGGAACATTTTCTTTTCAATCATACTATAAAGATCTTTTACAATCTTTTTTGCCGGAATTCCAGTGTTTTGAGAAAGTTCCTGGATTTCGCAATATGTTCTTTTTCCGATTACCTTTACATATTTTCGAAACCGTCTTGCCCTTCCACTCACATGTGTACCCGCAATTCCCATTCCAAGAAATCCTGTTCCTATAATAGCCAGAATGCCTGAAATAACCATAAAAATTTTTGTAGGCCATAAAACCAGAATCAAAAACAAAATCATCATAGCAAAATAAAGGATTCCCGCAAAGGTGTAACCACAAACTGCCATGATTGTTCCTGATATATATCCTTTAGGCTGAGGTGCAAATAAAGTAATCTCGTTTTTTTCTTCTACCGGTCTCCAGGAAGCTTTCTTTATATCCCCTGGAACTTTTTCAAAAGAATTTTTCATTTCTTTTCGGATTGCTTCCACAGAATCATTAATGGATTCCTGCACATGCTCATTTAAGCTGGTGTAATTTCCTGTATTGATTGCATCCTGAACTACATTCCAAAAATCATTTCTATTATTTTCCATTATTCTCCACTCTATTCTTTGAAAAGTTATCCTTACTTTCTCTCATACTTTAAAAATTCGTATTCCAGATCAAAATAGGTTTGTTCTCCACTTGACTGAGTCACCTGCCATTCTGGTTTTTCATCCAGATTTGGGAAATAAGTATCCGCTTCATACGCATAATCGATTTTGGTAACATGTACCATATTACAATATGGCAGAAGTTCTTCATAAACCTTTCCACCACCAATTACATAAATCTGCTGTTCTTCATATTTTTTCAGTTCTTCCATCAGCTGTTCTATGCTATGGACTATAATAGCACCGGCTGCCTGATAATTTTTGTCTCTTGTTATCACAATATTGGTTCGATTGGGCAATGGGCGTTTATTCGGAAAAGTTTCCAATGTCTTTCTTCCCATAACTACCACTTTTCCTGTTGTTTCTTGACGAAAGAATTTCATATCTGCTGGAATACTTACCAACAATTTGTTATTTGCTCCGATTCCCCAGTTTTTATCTACTGCTACAATTGCGTTCATTTTTTTCCTCCTTTAAACTGCAATAGGAATATTCTTGATCTGTGGACCTGTAACATAATTTTCTACTCGAAGATCATCTACAGTAAATGCATAAAAATCAGTAATATCAGGATTTAATGTTACCTTTGGTGCATCGTATGTCGGTCGACTGATCAACTCTTTTACCAATGGGATATGTCTGTCATAAATATGAGCATCTGCGATCACATGAACAAGTTCTCCAACATTCATATTGCTGCACTGAGCAAACATCATCAAAAGCAATGCATACTGACATACATTCCAGTTATTTGCCGCCAGCACATCCTGAGAACGCTGATTTAAAATACCATTTAAAGTAAGACGATCACTGTTTTTTTCTTTTGTTACATTAAAAGTCATAGAATATGCACAAGGATACAGGTTCATCTCATGAAGATCCTGATGTACATAAATATTTGTCATAATTCTTCTGCTATAAGGATTGTTTTTCAAATCAAATAAAACTCTGTCCACCTGATCCATCATTCCTTCTTTGTACTGATGTTTCACACTCATCTGATACCCATAAGCTTTACCAATGGAACCATTTTCATCAGCCCAACTATCCCAGATATGACTGTTTAAATCTTTGATATTATTTGATTTTTTCTGCCAAATCCATAAAATTTCGTCAAATGCACTTTTTAACCCTGTACGTCGTAAAGTAATCGCTGGAAACTCTTTTGACAGATCATATCGATTAACTACTCCAAAACGTTTGATCGTATATGCACTTTCCCCTGTATCTTCCCAGATAGGACGAACTTTTTCTCCTTCTGTACTTAAACCATTATCTATAATATCCTGGCACATATGAATAAATATATCGTCTGCGTAACTCATAATCCGCCTCCTTTTCTTTAATAATCCCACATTCTACGGTTTATTATAATATACAGCTTATTTTAATTCAATCTTTATTTCTATATCCCCTTTCCTTTTGACAACAACCTCCTGAAATGCTATACTCCATCTTCAGGAGGTAACCATATGAAAAAATTTGTTAGGTTTTTCAAACCATTGTCCTTTCTTCCTGCATTGTTGATTTTATTTACTATTTTTTCTTTTTCAGAACAAACCGGAGAAGTTTCCGGTCAGTTAAGCTATGAAATTACCTGTCAGTTGGTAAAAACCGGTTCTTCTCTTTTTCACGTAGAACTGACTCAGAAAGAGTTTACACAGTACGTCCAACGATTTCACTATCCCGTGCGGAAACTGGCCCATATGAGCGAATATGCACTTCTGGCCCTCTCTCTTTCTATTCCTTTCTCTATCTATGGATGGAAGAATCTTGGCCTGTTTCTCCTCTCTTTTCTTCTTTGCATTCTCTTCGCCTCTATGGATGAATTTCATCAGTCTTTTGTTGCTGGAAGAGGACCTTCTGTCATAGACGTTGGATTCGACAGTATGGGGGCTTTTATCAGCCTTTCTCTCCATCATCTTTTCCTTTTATCTAAAGCAAAACAAACGGATGAACCTTCTGAAACATAAGGTTCATCCGTTTGTTTATTCTTCCTTCTCTGATTCCTGATTCTGAAGTTCTTGTTCTTCATCGAACTGCTTCTCAATCAAACTGTCCTGTGGCATGCGACTTTTTATTATGCCGCTTATGATGCTGAAAAAACATCCTACTGCAACTGCTCCAAAAACAATTCCTGCAATTATCGGAACAATTCCTTCATTCTGTCCATCTAAAGAACCACGAATCAGCTGGTAGGCCAGATAAAATAAATATCCCCCTGCTACTGCTCTTAAAATATAAGAAAAGTTTTCTCTTTTCATAAATATTCTCATTCTCCTTTCTTTTCCTACTGTGAGGAAAATTGACTATGATAAAGCGTTTCATATAACCCTTTATTTTCTAATAATTTTTCATGTGTTCCACTTTCCATGATCTGTCCATCCTTCATCACAAGAATTTTATCTGCTTCCTGTATGGTAGACAGACGATGTGCTACAACAAAACTTGTCCTTCCCTCCATTAAACGGTCAAAAGCCTTCTGAACCCTTTGTTCTGTCATGGTATCTATGGAGGAAGTTGCTTCATCCAGAATTAACACAGGTGGTTTCTGCAACATTACTCTCGCAATGCAAAGAAGCTGTTTTTGCCCTGCAGACAAATTTCCTCCATCTTCCCCTATCACAGTATCATATCCCTGGGGAAGTCTTTTGATAAAGCCGTGAGCATAGGACGCTTTTGCTGCTTCTATAATTTCTTCTCTGGAAGCGTCTGGACTGCCATAGGCAATATTTTCCCAGATTGTTCCTGCTTTCAACCAGGTATCCTGCAACACCAGACCGCAAGACTTTCTAAGACTTTCTCTATTGATTTCTGTAATTGGAATTCCGTCTATAAGGATTTCTCCCTGATTACACTCATAATATCCCATTAACAGATTAATCATTGTGGTTTTTCCACATCCTGTTGGACCAACCACTGCCACACGTTCTCCTGCATGAATGACAAAATCCAGATTCTGGATAAATGGTTTGTCAGTATCATATGAAAAATGCACTTTCTGAAATACAATTTCCCCACGAACCTGCTCTAGATACTGCTTATCTTCTTCCTTAGGAAGAGTCTTTTCTTCCAGGAACTGAAAAATACGTCCACCACATGCCATTGCATTCTGCAATTCTGTGATAACTCCGGAAATCTCATTAAACGGTTTCGTATACTGATTGGCATATGTGAGGAAACTGGTAAGCTGCCCTACAGTTATCCTTCCGCTAATTACTGAAAATGCGCCTAAAATTCCTACTCCGGTATAAACCAGTCCATTAACAAATCGTGTAACTGGATTGGTAATAGAAGAAAAAAAAGTAGCTTTTAATCCGCAGCCTTCCATTTTGTGATTGAATTCATAAAATCGCTCACATGACCGTTTTTCATAAGAAAAGGATTGTACCAGCTTCTGATTTCCTACCAATTCTTCTACCAATGAGGTTAGTTTTCCTCTCACTTCAGACTGGGCACGAAACATCTGATAGGTTCTCTTTGCCACAAAACCTGCTGCCAGAAAAGATACCGGTGTAAGTAACACTACTAAAATAGAGATTTTTCCGTCTAAAGAAATCATAAATCCTAAAGTTCCCAGTATTGTCAAGGTTCCAGTGAAAAACTGAGTAAAACCCATTAATAATCCATCGGAAAACTGATCAATATCCGAAGAAATACGACTGATCACATCCCCTGGCTGGTGACTGTCTAAATAAGCAATTGGCAGATTTTCCATCTGATGAAAAACACTTTTTCGCAAATTCTGTACAATCTTATAAGATACTCTGTTGGTAAGGAAACTTACCAGCCATTGGGAAAAAGCTGCAATTCCTATAAAACTTCCTAAAATAAGCATTTTTTTCCATAAGCCAGTAAAGTTCACCATTCCCTGTCCTATAAGATCATCCACACCCTGTCCTATAAGAACGGGAGAATATAAAGTGGCAACTACTGTGATTATCGCAAAAATCAGGATTCCTCCTATATATCCTCCATATGGTCGAAGAAGTTTTCCTACACGCAATAAGGTTTCTTTTTGTTTCATATTGCCTCCTCCTTTAACGTGCACTGAGAATTACAGATTTCTCTGTAAACTTCACAAGTATTCTTCAATTCTTCATGAGTTCCTTTTCCAGCCAGTTTCCCATCATCCAAAACTAAAATGAAATCTGCATTTTGAACAGCTGCCACCCTCTGAGATGCTATAAAAACAGTCATCTCTTTTTTATTTTCCCTGAGTGCATGTCTTAATGCTTCATCTGTCATATAATCCAATGCAGATGTACTGTCATCCAGAATAAGAATTTCTGGTTTTCTTATTAATGCTCTGGCAATCGTAAGACGCTGTTTCTGTCCTCCTGAAAAATTGCGACCTAACGTTTCCACGGAAGCTTCCAGACCTTTCTTTCTCTGTTTCACAATTTCTTCTGCCTGTGCCGTCTTTAGGCATCGCCATATATCAGATTCAGAAGCCTTGGGATTCCCCCATAAAAGATTTTCTTTTATAGTTCCCTGAACCAGTACGGCTTTTTGTGGAACCACCCCTATTTTCTGTCTCAGAATCTTTGTATCATACGTTCTTATTTCTTTTCCATCAATGTATATCTTCCCTGCACTACAGTCATAAAATCTTGGAATCAGCTGTAACAGTGTAGATTTTCCTGAACCAGTAGCTCCAATAATTCCTACGGTCGCTCCTTTTGGGATAGTAAAAGAAATATCCTCCAAGGAAGATTCCTGTGCTTTCTCATAAGAGAAGGTAACATGGTCAAATACTACAACCAGTTCTTTTTCCGGATTTTCTCTGCTGTTTCCATTTTTCATGGTAGAATGAAGTTCAAAAATCTGATTAACTCTGTCTGCCGAAGCAATGGCTTTATTAAAAACAATCATCAGATTAGCCAAGGCAGTCAAGGCCAGTAAAATCTGATTCATATAATTGATTAAAGCTATCACCTGCCCCTGAGAAATATTTCCAATCTGAACCTGCCATCCACCAGCCCATAAAATCACCATAATCGCCAGATTAATAAGTACAAACGTTAAAGGATTCATAAGAGCACTGATATTTCCTGCTCTGGTCTGTACTCGTTTCATCTGCAGATTCATTTCATCAAAATCTTCTTCTTCTCTCTTTTCTCTTGAAAAAGCTCTAACAACTCTGGCTCCTATATAATTTTCTCTTGTATGTAAAATGATTTCATCCAGAATTTTCTGAATTTTTCCATACATGGGTATGGTGACTTTTGTGAGCACATATAATACAAGGCCAATTCCCATAACAGCAACTATAAAAATAATGGTAAGCATCGGACTAATGGTCAATGCCATAATTAATGCACCAGCCACAAGAAACGGTGAGCGTAAAAACAGTCTCAACGCCATATTAACACCTGTCTGAACCTGCATAATATCCGTTGTAATCCTGTTTACCAATGTTGGTGTTCCTACTTGATCCAGTTCTCTGTAAGATAAGTTCTGAATATGCTGGTACATATCCTCACGAAGAGCTGTTCCAAATCCCCAGGCAGCTTTTGCCGCAAAATATTGAGCTGTAAGAGAACATACCAGTCCTAGAAAACCAAGTGCCATCATAAGCACACACATTTTCCATATAAACCCTTCATTTCGATTCTTAATACCAATATCTACTATATTTGCCATTACAATAGGAACCAACAATTCAAAACCTGCTTCAAGCATTTTAAACAAAGGAGCTATAATACTCTCTTTTTTATAATTTGTAAGATACTTTAACAGTTTTTTCATCTATCAGACCATCTTTTCCATTGAATCATTCTCCTGTTTCTTCTGTTTCCGATTTTTCCTGAATTCTCTGGAAAGTGTCTGTCAGCCAGCGAAGACGCCCCATCTGATCTTCTTTAAAATCATCACATGCCATTCTCCACTTCCAGTTATTTCCTATGGTTGCAGGACAATTAATTCTTCCTTCATTTCCACAACATAAAATATCCCACATTGGAATAATTGCCAGCTCTGCCACGCTGGCTTCTGCCGCCCGGATAAAATCCCATGAGATATCTTCCCAAGGCCTGTCATAATTGTTTAAATATGCCTTGGAAAATTCTCTTGCATAATCCTGCATCGTGTAATACCATGCCTTTGTTGTATCATTGTCATGTGTACCTGTATAAACAACGGATTTTCTTGGATAATGATGTGGAAGATAAAAATTTTTGGGACCTGAATCAAAGGCAAACTGCAATACTTTCATTCCTGGAAATCCCGTATCCTTTAATAACTGAAAAACTTTCTCATCTAACGTTCCCAGATCCTCTGCAATCACATCCATTTTACCAAGGCTTTTTCTGATTTTCTCAAATAATTCTGCTCCTGGTCCTGGTCGCCACTCTCCATGAACTGCATTTTCTTGTCCGTATGGGATTGCATAATATTCCGAAAATCCACGGAAATGATCAATACGAACCGTATCGTACAATTCAAAACTCCTTTTCATTCTTTCAATCCACCACTTAAATCCTGTCTTTTTGTGGTATTTCCAATCATATAATGGATTTCCCCATAATTGACCCGTTTCAGAAAAAGCATCTGGAGGACAACCTGCTACTGCTTCTGGTTGTCCATCTTCGTCCATCTGGAACAATTCCGGTGTTGCCCACGCATCTACACTATCCATGGCAACATAAATGGGAAGATCTCCAATAATAGAAACGCCTTTTTTATTGGCATATTCTTTTAATTTTTTCCATTGTCTATCAAACTCATACTGCATAAAACACTGGAACTCTATTTCATCTTTTAAATCTTTTTTCAGTTCATCCAGCTTTTCTGTCTTTCCTGTTCTAATTTCATCTTCCCAGGTTGTCCATAAAGCACCACCCTGACTATTTTTAATCGCCATAAACAGACAATAGTCATTCAGCCAGTGCTCCTGTTTTTTGCAGAAGTCCCTATATTCTTCATCTTCCTCAAAGCGCTGAAAAGCTTTTCTCAACACCCCATAACGAGACAGATATATTTTTTCATAATCCACATATCTTTCGTTATCACCCCAATTACAATTTTCGCACTCTTCTCTTAATAATAATCCTTCCTCGATCAGTGTCTCCAAATCAATAAAATAGGGATTCCCTGCAAAAGTAGAAAATGGCTGATATGGAGAATCCCCATATCCTGTAGGTCCTAATGGAAGTACTTGCCACTTCGACTGACCTGCCTGCACCAATTTATCTACAAATACGTAAGCCTCCCTGGAAAAACATCCAATTCCATACTTTGACGGCAAAGAAAAAATTGGAAGTAAGATACCACTTGCTCTCATATTGTTATTCCTCCACATATTAATTAGTAATACTCATTATGCCTTTTAACTTTATCATAGACAGGACGGGTTTTCAACCCAGAACCCTGTTCCCCATTTTTTTCTATCCTTATCCTCATCTAAAATTTTTTTTATTTTTTTTAAAATAATTGTTGACAAATACAGTCTGATGCAATATAATAGGTTTTGTTGTGAGGGACACAACAAAGAAAAACAAATATGTGTGCTTAGCTCAGCTGGATAGAGCGTTTGGCTACGGACCAAAAGGTCGGGGGTTCGAATCCTCTAGCGCACGTAAAAGACATCTCATATGAGATGTCTTTTTTTTGTTCTGTCACATAAAAATTGAAGGTATGTAATCTGTCTTATAACTACACACCTTCTATTTTCACATTTTTTAATTAATTCTCATAATTTAAAGAAATCCTCATAGGCTTTTGGTGTTCCTGCCACTACACTACATGGCTGTGCATAAGTAATTGGCTGCTGATTCATTTGTGTAATCTTTCCTCCTGCCTCTGTAACAATTAAGGAAGAAGCTGCATAATCCCAAGGACTCAGTTTCTTTTCGAACATTATACCAATTCTTCCTCTCGCTACATCACATAAGTCGATTACTGCTGAACCTGAACGTCTAAGATCCAATCCATTTCGTAATAATTTTTCCGCTATTTCCATAGTTTCAGAAATCAATTCTGGATAATATGGAGACGACCCAAAACATACCAGACTCTGAGATAAATCGGTATTTGCCACATGAATTTCTTTTCCGTTGCAAGTGGCTCCCTTACCTTTTTCAGCATAAAAGAACTCGTCCCGGTATGGATTGTAGGTCACTCCCATAATAACTTCTCCTTCCTGCAACATGGCAACAGAAATTGCCGAAGCATCATAATGTTTAATGAAATTTGTGGTCCCGTCAATAGGATCTACAATAAAAGTAATTCCATCAAGTGCATGTTCTTTTTCTTCACTCTCTTCCCCTACAAAATGAGCTTCTGGATACATCTTACAAAGACGTTCCTTTAATAGAGCCTGCACCATAATATCATATTTTGTTACAAAGTTAGCAGTACCTTCTTTTTCTGTAATCGCATTTTCTATTTCTTTTGCAGACAGCATGATTTTTCCCGCTTCTTTTAATATTTCTCGAATTTTATCCTTTTCCATAAAACTTCTCCTTTTTTCTATCTGTCATTTTTTATATAACAAAAAGGATTGCTTTCATCGCAATCCTTTTGATAAAAATGGGACCTACAGGGCTCGAACCTGTGACCCTCTGCTTGTAAGGCAGATGCTCTCCCAGCTGAGCTAAGATCCCATAAAAACATTATGAAATTTTTCATAAAACGACCCGGAAGGGGTTCGAACCCTCGACCTCCGCCGTGACAGGGCGGCGCTCTAACCAGCTGAGCCACCAGGCCAAATACAACTTTATTAGTAAACAACCAAAATGGACCTTCGGGGACTCGAACCCAGGACCGACCGGTTATGAGCCGGTTGCTCTAACCAACTGAGCTAAAGGTCCAAACCCTATCTCCGATAAGGAAATGGAAGCCGATGATCGGACTCGAACCGATAACCTGCTGATTACAAATCAGCTGCTCTGCCAATTGAGCCACATCGGCATTTGATAACCTCATATGGTTGTCACCAATGACTCCGACGGGAATCGAACCCGTGTTACCGCCGTGAAAGGGCGATGTCTTAACCGCTTGACCACGGAGCCGTATCTTTTTTTAAA
>RCNH01000364.1_pt1 | contig 20196 bp, 20 predicted proteins | sample 2041161 | NCBI WGS metagenome assembly RCNH01 (sample SAMN09708215, study PRJNA481090) | Feces metagenome, whole genome shotgun sequencing project. | biome: feces | host: Leptonychotes weddellii | place: Antarctica: Sion Island | collected 2010-03-01 | reverse complement strand
AACTCCAGATATTCAGGCCCTGTTCTCTCAGCAGTTTATCTTAAGCTGGATTACCTTGGCTCCTGCCGTTGTCATGCTTATTCTTTCTGTCCTGCGCATTGATGTGCGTTTGACCATGCTTGCCTCCTTGGTTGTTGCTGTGGGTATCTGCCTTGGCGTGCAAGGTGTTGCCCTTGAGTCCCTGCCCCAGATCTTGGTCTTTGGCTTCCATTCTGAATTTGAAGAACTAGCTCCTATGATTAACGGCGGCGGCCTGTTGTCTATGCTCAACATCTTGGGTGTCATTTCTTTGGCAAGCTGCTATGCTGGCATTTTTAAAGAAACGGGCATGCTTGAAAAGCTTCAGCACTACATCACTGCCCTAGCTCAGCACACCACTCCTTATGTAAGCGTTTTGCTGACAAGCATGTTTACAAGCATTATTGCCTGCAACCAAACCTTTGCCATCATGCTTACTACAGAGCTCTGCCAGGGCCCAGAAAACTCTGGTCGTGCCCTTGCTCTTGAGCTTCAGAACAGCGTATTGGTTATGGCTCCTTTGGTTCCCTGGTCAATTTCTAGCATTGCTGTTTTGTCCTTTATTGGCGCACCAACTCAGAGCCTCTTCTTTGCAATCTTTTTATACTTGATCCCCTTGTGGACTTTGGCATTGAGCATTCATGGCGGCATTCATCCAGCCTTCTTTGCTTCTCACTTCGCCCATTCCTTAGGTCTTGACGAAAGCGACTTCAGCGGCAGGCAGATCCACCAACGCGTCATTCGCTATGAATGGTCTGCAGAACATACCGGTTCTGCCTTTGCCCTGTAACTCATATTCAATCCTATTATTGATACCATCAGATGACAAAAGCCCCTGGTCGATAGATTTCGGCCAGGGGCTTTTGTCGTAGTGGAGTGTATACGCCCCCCTTTTTTGGATCATGGCTTATGGAAGCTTAAAAAAATGGGGGGCTTTCACTCTAAAAAATAGGTTGGCTGCGAGCCTTAGAACCCTCGTTCATGCTTGTGGGGAGACACGATGGTGTCACAGTACTTACAGCGATAGCTTCCCTTTTGGGAATTACTCAAGACAAATATCTGTTCGAGCTCTTGCTCGACGGATGTAATGCAGCGAGGATTCTTGCAGCTAATAACATCGATGAGTTGTTCAGGTGTTTTAACGGTGCGCTTTTCAAGGGACTTTCCTTCTTTAATGTAGCTCACGGTAATAGAAGGTGATACAAAGCCCAAGATGTCAAAATTCAAATCAATGTGGCCTGAAATCTTAATAATATCCTTACGACCCATTTTGCGTGATGAGCAGTTTTGAATCATAGAAACTGGCATCCCTAAATCCTGTAAGCCAAGGTAATCATAGATTTGCAGGGCCTTACCAGCTTCGATGTGATCAATTACAATACCCTGTTCAATGGCATCAATATTCATAGTGCAACTCCTTGCTACTAGCGGCTAAAGGGACCAAGTTCAAGAAATTTCAAGATGAGCGCCATGCGCATTTGCTTACCACAGAGTGTTTGGTAGAAGTAACGGGCGCGCTTGTCGCTGTCGACCTTGGTGGATATTTCATTAACGCGTGGCAAGGGATGCAGGATGGCAAGGCTCTCCTTGGCAGATTCGAGCTTTTCGGGGCTTAGGACATAGGTATCCTTAAGGCGGATATAGTCTTCTTCGTTAAAGAAGCGCTCCTTCTGCACGCGTGTCATATACAAAATATCTAGCTCGGGCATGTATTCTTCTAATGATGTTGTTTCTACCCATTCAACGCCAGCCTCTTCCAGCTCATCTCGCAGATAGTCAGGTATGCGCAGTTCATAAGGGGAAATGAGCACATAGCGATTATCAGGATAGCGCAGCATGGCGTCTATGAGCGAATGCACTGTGCGGCCAAATTTAAGATCGCCACAAAGGCCTACCGTAAGGCCGCCTAAGCTGCCAAGGCAGCGTTTAATCGTAAGAAGGTCAGCCAAGGTTTGTGTTGGGTGAAAATGGCCGCCGTCACCGGCATTGATAAAGGGAACCTGTGTGTGTTGGGCTGCAACTACAGGTGCACCTTCCTTCGGGTGGCGCATGGTAATAATGTCAGCATAGTTAGACACAGTAAGGATGGTATCTGCTACAGACTCGCCCTTGGCTGCACTTGAGGAGCTAGCGCTTGCACAGCCAAGAACCGATCCACCCAGTTCAAGCATGGCAGCCTCAAAAGACAAGCGAGTACGCGTGCTGGGTTCGAAGAACAAGGTTGCGAGCTTTTTATGCTTGCAGGCTTCTTCATAGGTTTCGGGATGTTGGTCGATGTCATTTGCTACAGCAATGAGTTCATCAATTTCTTCAATTGTCAAATCAAGAATGTTAATTAAAGAGCGGGTAGTATTAGTCATAACTAAACCTCCATCCAGCTGGCATCGGCAGGGTTATTGCGAAAGGCAATGAGCTTTTCTTTGTCTGTTTGGCTAATGCGTCCTGTTTGGCAGGCGTGGTCAAGTAACTCATCTAGGCTTACCAAGGATGTGTAGCTCAATCCTGCTTCCTCAAAGGCACGTGTTGCACGCTCCATACAGTAGCTAAAGATGCTTACAACCCCCAAAACCACATAGCCTTCATCGCGAACCGCCTGTACACACTCGAGAACAGATCCGCCGGTGGAAATAAGGTCTTCAACTATGACCACCTGTGCGCCGGGAGCAATGCCGCCTTCAATCTGCTTGTTTCTACCATGTTTTTTAGCAGAGCCTCGAACATAGCCACCGGGAAGATTAAGGCGCTCAGCAGCATAGGCAGCATGAGGAATGCCGGCTGTGGCAGTGCCCAGGATGGCTTGAGCCTGAGGGTAGTGCTGGGCAATAAGCTCGGCGAGAGCATCTTCGACAAGGGTGCGAGAGGCACAGTTTCCCAAGATCAGTCGATTGTCACAGTAGATGGGAGAGATGATGCCACTGGCCCAGGTAAAGGGCTTGTCGGGGCTTAAAAATACGGCCTTGATATCCAGAAGTTCTTGGGCGATGCGACTAGCTTGGGTCATGGTTTATTCCTTTCCGGTAAAGAGTGCGCGTGCATAAGCGTAAGCAATAGCTGGATCAGGAGCTTGTGTTAGGGAGCGCCCCATAACAATGTAACTACTACCAAGCTCGGCTGCTCTATCAGGTGTAGTAATGCGAGCCTGATCTCCTACCTGGTCACCAGCAAAGCGAATGCCAGGTGTGACCGTAATAAAATTTGGTGAGCAGACGTCTCGTATGTGTCCAACTTCCCAGGGGCTACAAACAACTCCTGAAAGGCCTGATTGCTCTGCGAGGCGGGCATACTCCCCTACCAGGTACTCTATGCTGTGTGGGTTATGGAGCTCTTCTTGTACAGCACGCTGGTCTAGGCTGGTGAGCATGGTGACTCCAATCAATTTTGGCCTGCTCTCAAAGTGCTCCACAGCCTCTGCTGCAGCCTTTAGCATGGCACTTCCTCCACCAGCATGTACATCTATGATGTCTACCGGCAGATGCCGTAAGGCCTGCAAAGCTCGTGAAACGGTATGGGGAATATCATGAAGTTTAAGATCAAGAAAGATCTTGTGACCGCGTTCATGTAGGTCATAGACAAGCTTGGGGCCTGCTGCATAGTAGAGCTCCATGCCCACCTTTACAAAGGGTTTTTGCTCTTTAAAGCTATCGAGCAATTGAAAAGCATCTTCTGCCTGGGCCACATCAAGGGCAAGAATTACGTCTTGGGCCTGTGTTGTCATGCATACTCCTTCGCTTGAGGTTCTTAGGTCTTGCAGATTGGACTATCTATGAGCGCAACCAATAATGTCTTCGAGGCGGCTAATCTTAAGTTTTTCCATTTCACGTGGTAGTTCTTCTAAGATGCGAGGTGCGGCAAAGGGGTCAACAAGGTTAACGGCTCCAATTTGCACGGCGCGCGCACCTGCCATCATCATTTCGATCACTTCACGCGCACAGCTTACTCCTCCCATGCCAATGATGGGAATGTCTACAGCATCGTATACGTCGTAGACCATGGATAGGGCAACAGGATAGATGCCAGGTCCAGAATAGCCGCCGCGTATGGTTGAGAGCACAGGCTTACGACTCAGTAGATCAATACGCATGCCTACGAGCGTGTTAATAAGCGATATGCCATCTGCTCCTGCCTCTTCAACAGCACGAGCTACAGCAACGGGTGAGCCTGCATTCGGAGAGAGTTTTATATACAAGGGCTTGCTGGTTACCTGCTTGAGCTCTCGAACGAGCTTAGAGGCACAGGCAGGATCAAGTCCGAATGCCATGCCGCCTCCGTGTACATTGGGGCAGGATACGTTAATTTCTAGAAGCCCTACTTCGGGCACCGCATCAAAGGCCTCAGCTACTGAAACATATTCTTCATACGAAAAGCCACAAACATTAGCTACGAGTGGCTTGTGAAAGTGTTGGGCGAGCTCGGGGATTTTTGTTGTGACGACTTCTTCTACCCCAGGGTTTTCAAGTCCTACAGCATTAAGCATGCCTGCTGGGCATTCTGCTATACGAGGTAGTTCGTTGCCATAGCGTGCTTCTTGCGTAGTTCCTTTAAGAGAAATAGATCCTAGGATATCTAGGTCATAGAGGGGCTGGAATACCTCTCCAAAGCCATAGGTGCCTGAGGCAGGAATGAGAGGATTGTCGAGATGTAAGCCACTAAGGCTGGTGGATAGATCTACCATATGAGCTCCTCACTACTAAAAACAGGGCCATCAACGCAGACTTGTCGCGAGCCAGAACGGGTGGGAATTGAGCAACCCATACAGGCGCCAAAGCCACAACCCATACGTGCTTCTAGGGAATACTGGCCTGATTTTGTGCTATTCGTAAGTGCTTTAAGCATTGATAGGGGTCCACAGCTTAAAACATAGTCATCGGGCGCAATGGCTTCTGTTACAAAACCCTTCTGTCCCCTACTGCCATCAACTGTGCACATACTTACTTCGAGTCCAAGATCGGCAAACTCTTCAGCGAAAAAGGCTTCTTCAGCACTGTTAAAGCCCAGGACGACACGAGGGTACATTCCAAGGTCTATCAGGCGCTTTGCAAGTAAGTACAAGGGTGGTACACCCACACCCCCGCCTACAAGTACACAGTTTGTCTGCTTGGCTGCTGCTTCAAGATCAAAGCCATTCCCTAGAGGTGCGAGGAAGCGACAGGCGGTGCCTTGGCCCATGTGACTCAACACATCAGTGCCTGCACCAAAAACCTTGTAGATTAAGGTGATGGATGTTTCATCTGCATCACAGATAGAAATAGGGCGTCGCAGGTAAAAACCCTCGACGGACAATTCGATAAACTGTCCCGCCTTAAAATAGGGCGCATTGTCAACACTCAGGCGTACAAGATAGGTTTTGTGAGCTATGCGCCTATGTTCTGTGATAACACCCTGATATTCCTTCATGACTCCCCCTTTAGCGCTCGTCATAGATTATTTGTCCTCCTACTATCGTCATGCAGATACGACCTCTTAGCTCACAGCCGTCAAAGGGACTCGCCTTACCCTTGCTTGCAAAGTTGTTTGCATCCACAACGTAGCGTGCCTTGGTGTCTACCACACACAGGTCGGCTGGCATGCCGTCATATACGACATCTGATCCGATAAGACCAAAGAGTCGTGCTGGTTTCCCTGACATGAGCTGCACGAGCTCGGATAAGCTCAGTAGGCCAGAATCAGAACCAGGATCAAGCGGGTTATTGCATACGAGGTGGGTGTACAAGCTTGCGAAGGCTGTTTCGAGTCCCACAATGCCAAAGTTCGACCCAGCAAGCCCCCGAGCCTTTTCTTCGGCAGAGTGGGGTGCATGATCGGTTGCTATGCAGTCGATGGTTCCGTCCTTCACACCTATAAGGAGGGCCGTGCGATCTGCGTCCTCGCGCAGAGGTGGATTCATCTTCCATCGGCCCTGATCTTCAAGGTCATCCTGGCAAAATATCAGGTAGTGAGGAGCTGTTTCTGCGGTAACGGGCACTCCCTTTGCCTTAGCTTTGCGAATGAGCTCGACACTTTCCTTGGTTGAAACGTGGCAGATGTGTAGGTGGCAGCCGGTTTCTTCGGCGAGAACAATATTGCGTGCAACCTCGCTCCACTCGCTCTCTGAGCTAATCCCTACTAAGTTATGCTCGCGGGCAAAGGAGCCATCATGTATGCATCCGCCCGGAAGATGCTTTGACTCGTCTTCGCAGTGTTCAACGATGGGCCTGTTGAGGCGCTTTGCTTCTATCATGGCCTCACGCATGGTGGCACGCTCTTGAATGCCCTTGCCGTCATCGGAAAAGCCTATGCAGTACTCGGCAAGCTCTTCTAGTTTGGCAAGCTCTCCTGTGCCTGACTGGTCACGGGTGATAGACCCGTACGGATATACACGCACAAGGGCTTTTTGAGCAATCAGGTCGAGCTGTACATCAAGGGCCACAAGACTGCTAGGAACGGGATCGATGTTTGGCATGCTACATACCGAAGTAAAACCTCCTCGTGCTGCTGCACGGGTGCCGCTAACAAGGTCCTCTTTATAAAAAAAGCCGGGTTCCCGAAGATGTACATGAACATCAACGAAACCCGGCAAGATAAGATAGGAACAACAATCAATAGTGGTAATAGCATCATTCTCAGCAAAAGGATTGGAGAAAAAGACACGACCCTTATGCAAGAAGACATCCTGAGAAACTTCTCCCCCATCAGTTAAAACACGTGCATTATGCAAGCAGTATTTCACGGTAGGTCCTTTCATCAAAATGTTTTCAAATTGTCGATAGTATAGCTTATATGTACACCGAGAAAAGAATAAATTTTCCACGAGTGTATTTTTGTATAGTAAACTCACAATTCCTCCACAAGCCCAAAATATCGATGAGCTCCTAGTATAGGGCTCCACCCTCTGAGAAGATTGGTCGTGAATGAGCGTGTTTTATAGCCTCTTACAAGAACACCCACGCGTGTTCCCATTAAGGAACGTATAAGGCGTGGGTGTTCTTGGTATGAAACAAATAGCTGATAGGTACATCAATGCACAAGAGAGATTACTACATCAGCTCTCTATTGTGTAGTCACACGTCTAAGCCTTAATCCCTTAAAAGAGTCCCTTAAATTCGGTCGTTAAGGGGCGCAGGCTTAGCTCGTGAGCTGCTTTACGTGGGTCGGCACCTTCCCATACAACGGCGCGCACCTGGTTGGTGATAGGCAAATCCACCTGATGGCGCTCAGCCAGGGTTTGAATGGATTTGCAGGCAAGAGCACCTTCGACAACCATGTGTGTGCGGGTTTCGAAGTCTTCAAGGCTCAGTCCCGCTGCCACGTCTTCGCCAAAACTGCGATTGCGGGAGTGGCGTGACGTACAGGTGGCAATCAGGTCCCCCATGCCAGCCAAACCCATACAGGTATAGGGCTCTCCCCCAATGGCATTTACGAGTCGGCTCATTTCTGCCAAACCACGTGTCATAAGCAAGGATCCCGTATTGTCACCTAAGCCAAGGCCGTGAGAGATGCCTACTGCAATGGCAATGATGTTTTTGAAGGCAGCACATAACTCGACACCACGGACGTCTGTACTTGCATAGGTTCTAAAGTAATCCGTTGCAAAAAGCTCCTGGAAGAAGTTTGCACACGCTAGGTTTTCTGAAGCACAGACACTTGCTGCAGGAAGTTTTTGGATGATTTCTTCTGCATGATTAGGGCCAGACAGTACAGCTAAGCGGGAAGGATTTCCTACGACGTCTTCAAAAATATCTACAGGCAAAAGACCCGTCTCTGCCTCAACACCCTTAGAGCATAAAATGATAGGTGTATGGGGTGCACAGTAGGGTGCAAGCTGTTCTGCTGTAGTACGGAGATGCTTGGAAGGGGTAACGACCACCAGGGCATCGGCACCTGTGCATACTGTTTTATAGTCGGTAGAGGCACTAATGCGCTCAGAGAGGCTAAAGTCGCTTAAATAGTCAGGATTTCTGTGGTCGTTTGTGATGCCATGGGCGACACGTTCGCGGCGGGCCCACATACATACCTCATGCTGCTTATGGGCAAGTACCGATGCGAGGGCACTTCCCCATGAACCAGCTCCAATAACAGCAATTTTCATAGTTACACCTTTGTACTCGAAGAAGGATATGAAAAGAGCGGTCTTAGTAAAAACCGCTCATCTGATTGTTTAATCTTTTTGATCGATGCGACGTTCGGTGCCTTCGGATAGGCGGCGAATATTATCGCGATGTGCCCACACCACAAGGCTGCCGGTTAGGGCGCATAATATTACAGCTGGCCAGTCTCCCCAAAAGATAGTCAGACCAAAGAAGGGGCAGGCTGCAGCAGAGGCAATGGAACCTAAGGATACATAGCGGCAGGCAAAAACCAGCACGATAAAAATCAAAAGCTCCAAAAGAGCAGCTCCTGTGCCATAGACAACAAATAGGCAGCCAATGGCAACAGCTATGCCCTTGCCACCCTTAAATTTAAGCCAGGGTGAAAAGATGTGGCCCGATGTTGCACCGAGGAAGGATAAGGCAAGTAAGTCTGAATAGCTTATGGGGCTTTCAATGCCGGGAAGCAATAAGGGAGCAGCAATGCGAGCCGCGATGAGGCTTGCAATAAAACCCTTGGAGAAGTCAAGGATAAATACGGCACTTCCCCCTTTTTTACCCATAAGACGCATGGCGTTAGTGGCGCCAATATTGCCCGATCCAAAGCTGCGAATATCGGTGTGATAGATGTGTTTTGAGATGAGCAGGCCAAAGGGAATGGAACCTAGGCCAAACGATACCAGTGCAATTACTAAGGTCATGATCCACGGATTATGCATGACAAACCCTCTCTTATAAAAAACACCCTTATAGGCATATAGCTGCTATGCGAATAAGGGTGTTCGTATGCACAAACGTATAAGTTTCTAACTAGTCAGTCTTTTTGAACTTCATCTTGATGGGAGTACCCGTAAGCTCAAATGACTTACGCATACGATTTTCAAGATAGCGACGATAGTTGTCATCCACCAAGGTAGGATGGTTGGCAAAAATGGTGAAGAATGGTGGCTCGCTTGACGTTTGTGTCATGTACTTAAGCTTCAATACACGCTTGTCCTTAGAAACAGTATGACCAAAGTCACGAATGTCTTGCAACCAAGCATTCAAGCGTGAGGTGCTAATCATCTGAGAGTAGTTAGCATAGGCTTCATCGATAGCACCCCAGATGCGATTAACACGCTTACCAGAAAGTGCACAGATGGATACAACAGAAGCATAGCCTACAAAGCCAAGACGCTCTTCAACAAAGGCACGAACATCAGCCTTGGCATCAGGGCCTTCAACCAAGTCCCACTTGTTCAAAACAATAACAAGAGCACAACCACGTTCTGCTGCAAAGCCAGCAATGCGCTGATCTTGGTCGGTAACACCTACAGAGCCGTCAATAACAAGCAGGGCAACGTCAGCGCGATCGATGGCACGCATGGCGCGTACAAAGCCGTAGTATTCAACGTCTTCGTCAATCTGGCTTTTGCGACGCAGGCCAGCAGTGTCTACGATGGTGTATTTTTTGTCATCATAGGTAATGGTAGTGTCGATGGCATCACGGGTTGTACCAGCTACATTAGATACGATGGAACGATCAAGCTTGGTCATGGCATTGGTGAGGCTTGACTTACCAGCATTAGGACGACCAATGATGGCAACATTGATAGATGCTTCTTCTTCATCTTCTTCATGCTGAGGAAGGCTTTTGAGCTCTTCTACAACAGAATCAAGCAGATCACCCGTGCCGGTGCCATGGATGGCAGAAACAGGCCAAGGGTCACCAAGGCCTAAACGACAGAACTCCCACATTTCTTCTTGATACATGGGATTGTCAAGCTTGTTAACAACAAGATAAACCGGCTTTTCGCTGCGGCGTAAAATACGAGCTACTTCTTCGTCGTCTACATTGATACCGGTGCGGCCGTCAACCAAAAATAAGATAACGTCAGCTTCACGGGTGGCAGAAAATGCCTGGTTACGAATAGAACCCTGGAAGGCGTCATCGTTATTCATTTCGATACCACCTGTGTCAATCAGGGTGAAGTCTACGCCATTCCAATCAGCTTCATGATATGAGCGATCTCGGGTAACTCCGCGCATTTCGTGCACGATAGCTTCGTCAGCTTCGGCAACGCGATTAACAAAGGTAGATTTTCCAACATTTGGTCGACCTACAACAGCAACGATAGGTAAGGACATATAGACTCCTTTATATAAGGCCTGTGAGCTCGGGGCAGACGTGAGCTCACAGGTTGTCGAACAAAAAGTTCAGCGTATATATAGTTATACCATAAATAATGGGGCATTCATGACCGGGCTTAGAGCTTTACACGCAAGGAACTCTTATTACAGGTGTACACTCACAGCTTGTATCCCTACAACCCTTCTAAAACTATTGATATAAGCCCAGCTAAAACGGGTTTTCTAGTCTAGCGCAAAATTAGGATAAGTTAAAGACGCTGTTAGAGAAAGTGTTGCGAGAATATTTTTAGCTAATTTGCAAAATGCGTGTGTTCTGCCTTCCACTTGCGCAGCTTAATACCTACCCACAATCCATAAATGCCAAATGTAATCAGGGTGAGGATCCACCACTTAATCCAATTGCCAAATAATCCAAGGGCTGTGCCATCAAATGTCAGACGCCTGCCTTCGATAACAGTATGTCGAATTTCCCAGTTATAGATCATGGTATAGGCCCAGGGCAGGCAAATACCTAGGGTGATCAGGGTAACGAATATACCTAAGAGGCGATAGAAAAATAACTGCAAAAGACCGCCGTCAAAATAACTTGTTTTCATTCTGAAATACTTTCTTATGTATTAGCTGGTGTTACAGCCTAAGAACAAAGGGGTTATAAGGGGGTTGTAAGCACGTACACTACGTACAACAAACGGTTTTCCCCTTATAGGTCCCCTATTCACTTTTAGTAGAAGTTGTTGGGGTCAACAGGTGTGCCCCTCCAACCACGGGCAGATACTTCAAGCTGGAAGTGAAGATGAGAACCAGTTGAATAGCCTGTGTTACCAACATTGCCAATATGATCGCCCTGAGATACATGCTGACCTGGCTTTACAAAAATCTCAGAGGAGTGCATGTACTTGGTGACCATGCCGCCACCATGAGCTATGACAATCCAATTACCTGCTGAGACACTCGAGGTGGCAATAATAACCGTACCAGAGGCCACTGCATAGTAGGGTGTGCCTTCGGGAGCAGCATAGTCTATGCCCTTGTGGAAGCTATTGTCGAAGCTGCGATAGCCAAAACCGCTGGACACGCGAGCCCCAGGACAGGGATGGATGATTGTTTTTGTAGATACGCTGGGGACTGGTTTGGGTTCTGGCTGTGGAGTGGGCTTAGGCTTTGATGGCTCCGGCTTAGGTTCTGGCTTGGGCGTTGGTTTAACTTCGGCTGCCTTAGCCTCGGCTTCCTGCTGGGCCTTAAAGGCAGCTTCTGCCTTGGCTGCTGCAGCTTCAGCAGCGCGTGCATCTTGGGAACCAGCGGATGTGGCTGCCTGGGCTTCGAGGCTTTCTGCCTGTTGAGCAAGGCTTGCTACCTGGGTCTCAAGCTGGGAGCGTTTTTCGCTTAAGCTAATTTTTACACTTCGAGCAAGATCTGCCTGACTGTCAGCTAGGGATTTTTGGCGACTGTACTCGCGTTGGGCTTCCTGAGCTTCATCACGCAAGGTCTTACCTTCTCGTATAAGATCTGCATCACGCTCGGCTATTTTTTGGATATAGCCAATACGATTTAAAAACTCACCAAAGGTGGTTGAGCCCATAAGTACATCAAGTATGCTTGTTGAGCCATCTCGATATAAGGCCCACACACGTACCGCAAGGCGTTCTTTGAGCACGTCTATCTGGGCCTCAAGGGCTATCATGCGCTGGCTTGCATCACTCATGGCCTCTTGGGCACTATTCTGAGCAATCTGCGCTTCTTCAAGCTTTATTTGAGCAACGTTAAGTTCAGACTGAATCTGGTCAATTTCGTCTAAGATTTCTTCGATCTTAGTCTGGGCCTGGGATGCTGGTTCATCTGCATAGCTTGTAGATACTGGTTGCATACAAAGGACCAAGATAGAGCTAAGGAGCACGCTGCACACGCAGTAGGCAGGACGCAACGTGAGCTTAGCGGCTTGTGGTTTAGAGGAAGGGTTGTAAAACATAGGTACCCCTTAATCATTGATGAGCTAGAGCCGCCGGTGTGAGGGATGACAGGTAGTCATACACTTCATCGATATACTGAGCCGGCGTTGAAGCGCCCGCCGTAAGTCCGATACAGCTGCAGTGAGAGAAGTCATAGTTGTGTAACTCCCCTACTTCTTCAATATGTATAACATAGGGACAGAGTTCTAAGCAAATCTCATAGAGGCGCGTTGTGTTGGATGAATTCTTGCCACCAACAACCACAAAGGCATCAACTCTTTGTGCAAGCTCGGCTGCTGCTTCTTGCCGTTCGGTTGTTGCTGAACAGATGGTGTTTTTAAGCTCTACAGTAATCCCTCGCTCAGCCATGGCCTGCATAAGCACCTCAAGGCGAGCATTAGTCTGAGTAGTCTGCACTACCACACCAAGGGATGATGGCAGGCTTGCTGGAAGATCCTCAGGGTCTAAGACTACATACACCTGTGCCCCTGCTTCTTCAGCCCAGGCACGAATACCTTCGACTTCAGGATGACCCTCTTCGCCCAAAATGATAAGCACGCCATAGCGCTTGGCAAGCAGGGCGGCTGCTTTGTGGGCACGCGTTACAAAAGGACAGGTGGCATTTATGAGCTCAAAGCCGGCTGCCTGGGCCTTGCGCAGGGTGGCTGGTGTTACACCATGGCTGCGAATAATCAGAGCGTCCCCACTGGCTTCTTCTATGCTTTGAGCCTGACCTACCCCAGCTAAAGCCAAATCAAGGACAACCTGGGGATTATGAATAAGCGGCCCTAGGGTTTGCACCTTTGTCGTATGAGCTGCTGCCTGATACGCTAGGTTAAGGGCACGTTGGACGCCGTAGCAGGCACCAGCGTGATCTGCCTTAATGACCTGCATACGAGCCTCCTTTATTCAGACATATCTAATCGAGCAATCTCTCTGCCATCAAATTCTTGACTAAAGTCTCGTGAACTTGGGAAGAGTTCTTGCATGGGAACTTCACAGGCAGGGCACTGATAAAACAGGGCAAAGCATTCGCGCATGAGATACCAGGTGCTGCCTTCGAGGCGATCTTCCTTAGGCAGGAAGTCAAATTCACTTAAGGCAATAGGAGCGCCAAAGGCCACTTCAACACGAGGAAAACGCAGGCCCTTGCCCTTTTGCTTTACCTTTTCAACCCCACGAATGGTGGATGGAACCATGGGAGCTCCCCCACCCATGCGCGCAATAAAGCTCGCTCCTGCATGGAGCTCAGATGGGCGTGAAGTTTTATAGCGGCGGGTACCTTCGGGGAAGATGCCGACGATTTCGCCGCGTTTAAGCATGCGAGCTGCTCGTTTAATGGCCATACGATCAGCCGTGTCGCGCTTGACAGGAATGCAGCCCATGTTTGATACAAGGCGACGTAGGAAGGGATGTTTAGGATTGAAGAGTTCTACCTTGCCCAAAAAACGTATCCACTGCTTAGGGCGAGCTGCAAGATACAAAAATACAGGATCAAGATTAGAAAAATGGGTGCTGACAACCACAGCCCCGCCCTGTTTTTGGCAGTTGCGCAAATGTTCAAGGCCATAAATCCTATATCTAAAGCAGATCTTTGCAACAACAAAAGACAGTCCATATAACAGATTACCCACAAGATGGGGAATGTGTTTTTCACCTTCGACAGCCATCAAAGGCATGTCCCATAACTCTTCTGTTTTATACATGATGCACCTTTCTGTATATACGTGCTGCTCATTATTGTGCGTAGTATTTAAGTCCCAATAATCCCGATGTGTGTTGTTGCATTACGAATAAGGCTTAGACACTACTAGAAGAACCTAGAGCAGGGCGCGGGCGCGGGAACAAATGGTAGCAATAATGTCTTCCAAGCTTGCATGTGTAGAATCAACCAACACAGCATCGTCTGCCTGACGCAGGGGCGCCGTTGAGCGATTCTTGTCAGCCTGGTCGCGCTCTTCTAGATCGGCATATACTTCGTTAAAAGAAGTAGAGCCTATACCGCGGATGCGATTTTGCTCTACCCTGCGACGAGCACGTTCTTCATTGCTGGCAGTTAGGAAGATCTTAAGCTCAGCATGGGGAAATACAACAGTACCAATGTCGCGGCCTTCAATAACATAGTTGCCTTGAGCTGCAATGCGCTGCTGCTGGCCTACGAGAGCCTCGCGCACACCGGGCACGCGAGATACCGAACTTACCGCCTTGTCGATACGAGCTTCACGAATGGCATCCGTAATATGATCGTTGTCTAAATATACCTCGCGTGGTAGGGGCTCGCCTGCAACATGACCAAAGGATATTTGCTTAGTTTGGGCAATATGAGTGAGCACATCTTCTTCATCAAGAGAAATACCCTGCTCAAGAGCGTACCAGGCAATGGCTCGATACATAGCTCCGGTATCCAAACAGGAAAATCCAAGCTCTCGAGCAGCTGCCTTGGCGACAGTAGATTTACCAGCACCGCTGGGGCCATCAATGGCAATGATCATAAGATGCCTTTCTAGACGTGCGTATAGATAAAAATCGCCTTGCTATTGTACTAAAGCTCAGGTCCTTTTTATAGTTTGATAAAGATGAGCCTATCTATAGACTCTTTAGGTGCCCCAGGGCACAGTATGCTACGCAGAGGGATGTGTAAGCTAAGCTCCTACATTCCTATGAGCGTTTCTTTTTTGGCTTGGCCTTAGTGGCTGGTCCCGCCACGGCCCTGCCAAAGGCTGCCTCATACAGGCTATCGAGCTCGGCATCGCTGAGCTTGCGCCACTCACCAGGTTTAAGACCACCGAGGCGAAGGGGGCCAAATTCAGACCTATGCAGGTGTACAACATGATGACCGACAGCCTCCCACATACGTTTTACCTGGTGTTTTCTGCCTTCGCTAATGCTTAAGGACACATAGGAAAGCTCAGACTTTAAACCCTTGGGTCGTGGCAGAAGCTGGGCGCGAGCAGGACCCGTTGGTCCATCTTCTAGCATAATGCCTGATTCAAGCGCTTTAAGCTCTGAAGCGCTGGGGGTGCCTTCTACATAGGCAAGATAGCGCTTTACAACATGATGGCGGGGATGCAAAAGACAGTTTCCAAGTTCGCCATCGGTAGAACACAGCAAGAGCCCTGTGGTATCTACGTCAAGGCGCCCTATAGGAAAAAGTCCCGGATAGGCGTCAAGGGGCATAAGCTCAGAAATACAATGGCGGGCATGGGGATCAGACATGCTGGTCATATAGCCTTTAGGTTTGTAGAGCATGATGGTTGTAGGTGTGTCACTCAAGCGTACTTCCCTGCCATCAACAACTACCGTATCTTTAGTGGGATCCACCTTAGACCCAAGCTCCGTAACAACAATCCCATTAACGCTCACGCGTCCACTGGTGATAAGTCCTTCAGACCCTCGCCTACTTGCAACACCGGCACGGGCAAGGAATTTTTGTAGGCGCATAGGGACTAATCTCTCTTGTGTATCTGCAAAGGATTGCATGTAACCACCTAATCTTCAAAATGAAGTTCATTAAAATCAATTTTTTCAACAGCTCCCACTGCCTGAGCCAGGGCCTCATGCATGATCTTTTGCAAAGGATCACCCTCGCCTTCTTCCCCTGCTTGAACATCTGTGTCCTGTAAACCCAAATTAAGCTTAGGGGCAAAGGGGTCCTGTGTAGCATCCTCGTCTGACTGGCCAAAGAGTTCTTCCTGCGCTACGCGCTGTTCAATCTCTGCCATTTCGGCACGGGTAGCACCCAGGCGCTCAGCAATCAGCATGCGTGTTTCCTCATCAGGTGCAAATAGCTCGAGCGCGGGCAGGGCTTGGATGTTTTTTAAACCAAAGTGATCAAGGAAGCGCACAGTCGTACCATAGAGCATGGGATTGCCGGGGCTTTGAGCCTGACCAAGTTCTTTAATAAGGCCCTTGTCGAGCAAGGAATTGATGGCAGAGTCAGAAGCAACGCCACGCACACTGGCTACACCAGCTCGGGTAATGGGCTGGGTATAGGCGACAATGCTCAAAGTTTCAAGTGCGGCAGCTGAAAGCTTGCGCGTATCCCAGGAAAGTACAAATTGTTCAACCAGCTCGTGGTGGCGCTCGTGAGTAACAAGCTGCCAGCCGCTTGCATATTCCACAAGACTAATGCCGCGCCTATCTTCTTCAAGCTTGTGCGCGAGTTGTTTGAGAGCTGTGCGCACATCAGCTACACGCACCGATAAAAAGTCAGCAAGACTTAAGGGGTTGGCAGGCTCATCGAGTACAAATAAGAGCGCTTCGAGCTGGCTTGTAAGCTCGCTTGTATCTAGTGGGCCTACTTGCTGATCACCTTGGCTTGTAGTATCTACAGCTGTAGCATGAACAGGCTCTGAAGAGCTCGTTTGTTGGTCTGTATAGGATGAGCGTGTGTCGGTCATATGCGACCTGCCCTTTCTATCCGTGTATCCGGCAAATTAAAGTTAGGGAACAGCCATTAGGCATCGGGGCGCAGGCTTATCGAAATGTCACCAAACTGGCCTTCTTGTTCTAAATCAACCAAACGCCGCTTAAAAAGCTCCAATAGGGCCAAAAACTGTACCACTACCAAGGCAGCTGGCGTTGTATTGTCTATCAATTCTGAAAAACGCATGTGCTGCGCAGTTTTTAGCTTTTCATGAATGACGCCCACATACACCTCAATCGGTATGGGCTTTGCAGCAATGTGTTCCGACTCAAGCAAGAAGCGCTCTCTGCGTGCACAGGCCATGGCTGCAATATAGGCCATCTCTTCAATAGTAGTTGAACGCAAAAAATCTGGCAGGATGTCTAAAAACTCCTTGCCTGGACCATAGAGCCTGGGGTGGTGACGGCTTGCACGCTCCCCTGCCTGCTCAAGAGCCTGGGCAGCATTTTTATACTGCTTATAGGTAAGAAGGCGGGTAATCAAAATATCTCGTGCTTCATGAGGTGAGATATGTTCTAACTCATGGGAGTCCTGGTCGCGCTCGTCAGGCAACAAAGACGCTGCCTTAATTTCGAGCAAGGTAGAAGCTACGAGTAAAAAATCACTGGCAGTTTCTAGGTCAAGGCGCTCCATGCGTGAGACTTCTTCAAGATATTGATCAGCAATACGGGCAATAGAAATAGACCCGATGGCCACCTTTTGTCGGCTCACCAGATAGAGCAACAGGTCAAAGGGACCTTCGAAGCTATCGGTTTGCACGCGATAGGACATAGTATCAGCTCATTTCTTGTGTGCTTGTTTGTATATACACAGCTACCCCCTTGCCTCAGGCACCTAGGCTGCGCCAAAGGCAGTAAATATATTGGAAAAATACCAGGGTGCAATTAAACGGCTTAGGGTGCCTGCCGTTGCCTGCAAATAGAGCATAATGATGTCTATATGCAAAAACTGAGGCAAAACAAACATCAACATAAGCAAAATAGGCAGCATGTACTGCTGAACCCTATAGTAGCCAGGCATCCATTTTGCAGGAATAATCAGGGCAAACAAACTCGAGCCATCGAGAGGTGGAATAGGTAGTAAGTTAAAGAACATAAATACCAAGTTCACCATGATAAAACGGGGCAAAAACATGAAATAGATAATGAAGAGAAGCTCCGAACTATTAGGCAATCCATAGGCCGGCAGGGATGAAGACACCATAGGTGTTAGCGCCAAGGAAATACCCGCTGCCACAAGTGCCAATATCAGATTGCCCAAAGGTCCAGCAAGGCCTACAAGAACATCTCCCTTGCGTGGATTCTTAAAGTAGCGTGGATTATATGGAACAGGCTTGGCATAACCAAAAACAGGAGCATGCATGAAAATTAACAGGGCTGGCAGCAACACAGATCCAAAGGGGTCTAGGTGCTTTAAAGGATTAAAGCTCAGTCGTCCTGCGCGCTGGGCGGTAGGATCGCCAAGCTTATAGGCCACCCAGGCATGCATGAATTCATGGAATACCAAGGCTGGAATGAAGCACAGAAGTGAAATCAGGGCCTGTATAAGTTGCTGATGTTGCATGTGAATTCCTTATATGAGTTTTTTAGTCTTAGACAAGATGAGGGAAAGAGCGCTGGCGCATTACCTCATAGCTTGCAAGAGCTACCGTATTTGCTAGATTTAAGCTGCGCAGGCCTGGCTGCATAGGAATACGTACGCAGGAGGCGGCATGAGCATCTAAAATATCAGGATCTATGCCACAGGACTCACGACCAAAGATCATATAAATGTCTTCCTGGGGATTAGACACGTCACAGGTATAGAAAATTTGATCGGTGCGACCTGTAAAAAAGTACAGCGTATCCCCTGCATGCTGCTCAAGAAAGTCTGCCGTGCAGGCATAGCGTGTGACCTGTACCTGATCCCAGTAATCAAGTCCCGCATGCTTCATCTGCTTAGAACTGAGGCGAAATCCCATAGGCTCCACCAAATGCAAGTCGGCACCTATGCAGGCACAGGTGCGTGCAATATTGCCGGTATTCTGAGGAATTTCTGGCTCAAACAGCACGATGTGAACACGAGGTTCCAAAGCAGGAGTTTCTTGCATGCGAGGACTTCTTTCTTAGAGTAGTTCTTTCTGGCGATTAAGTTCTTCTTCAAGTTCTTCGGTGAGCATAAACCATTCTTCTTCGGCCTCTTGAATACGAGCCTTAAGGCGGGCATGCTCAGCTACAATGTCGCCAGTATTTTCGTTGGATGTATAAAAATCAGGATCAGCCAAAAGTGCCAAAATACGCTCAAGTTCGGCATTGTCACGCTCAAGCTGGGCATCGAGCACTTCTATACGCCTGCGATGACCCTTGAGAGCAGCGTAGGCACGGTTGCGAGCCTGGGCTTCGCGGCGCTTCTGCTCCTTTGACTTAGGAGCGCTGCCACGACTGGCTGTCAGCCCCTCACCGGGTGCAGGAGGTGTAGGTGCGCCTACATGTGCCTGCTTATCCGTTACAGCCTTACTACGAGCCTCTTCCTCCAACAGCTCATCAAGCAGGGATTCTTTTTGCTCGCTAGCCTGTGCTAACTGACCACTTTTATACAGGTAATAGTCATAGTCGCCATCGTAGGAGGTAATTTTTCCACCCGGTGTTACTTCGATAATACGATTAGCAACACCACGAATAAGATGGCGGTCATGCGTGATGAATACTATGGTTCCTTCAAACTGGGATAAGGCCTGCTCAAGAATGTCGGCACTTTCGATATCCAGGTGGTTGGTGGGCTCGTCAAGGCAGAGCAAGGGGCGGGGTGCCACAAGCATCTTTGCTAAGGCTAAACGGCATTTCTCGCCACCCGAGAGCACAGAGACCTTTTTCTCAACTGCATCGCCCACAAACAAAAAGGCAGCAAGCAGGCTGCGCACCTGAGAGATGGTCCAGGCGGGAGCTACGCGATCGAGCTCCTCAAAAACAGTGTTGCCGGGATGGAGCTCGTCGAGCTGATGCTGGGCAAAATAGGTTTTGCTTACATGCACGCCGTAATCAATGGCTCCCTTATCAGGATGCTCAACACCGGCAATCATTTTGAGCATGGTGGATTTACCGGCACCATTGGGACCTACAAGGGCGACCTTTTCTCCCCTATAAATAGTAAGATCGGCATCCTTGTAGATGTGCTTGTCACCATAGGACTTGCTTACAGAGCGCACCTTAATAACTTCATCTCCCGTACGAGGTGGCTGCACAAAGCTAAAATGTACGGTTTTCTTTTCTTCCGGCAGCTCGATGCGTTTGATCTTTTCAAGTTTACGAATACGATCTTGTACCTGCTTGGCCTTGGTAGACTTATAGCGAAACTTTTCGATAAAGGCTTCCATATGAGCAATTTCTGCATCCTGCTGCTCTTTTTCGGCCTTGAGCTGTTCTTTTTGCTCCTCACGTTTTACCAGATAGTGGGAATAATTACCCCAGTATTGGCTTACGCGTCCGTGAGAGATTTCTGCAACACGACCAACCATGTTGTCCATAAATTCGCGGTCGTGGGAAACTACGATGACTGCTCCCCTATAGCCTTTAAGAAAACCTTCCAGCCACTTAACACTATCCAGGTCAAGGTGGTTGGTAGGTTCGTCAAGAAG
>RCNH01000350.1_pt1 | contig 20201 bp, 16 predicted proteins | sample 2041161 | NCBI WGS metagenome assembly RCNH01 (sample SAMN09708215, study PRJNA481090) | Feces metagenome, whole genome shotgun sequencing project. | biome: feces | host: Leptonychotes weddellii | place: Antarctica: Sion Island | collected 2010-03-01 | reverse complement strand
ATAATTTTTATGTCAAAGAACGCGAGAAGTTTTTTGATTCATCCGATGGAATCAAGAACATTTCAACTGTCCATGCAGTGAGAATAACTAACTTAAAACGCGGGACGAAGTACAGATACCGTATTTTTGCAAAGGAAGTTTTAAAGTGGGAGTACCCTGAAGTCTTTTATGGAAAGACAGCCAGTACAGTAATCTGGCAAAACGGACCGTTGACTTTCACTACGCTGGATGCTACGAAACCGACAGTCAGTTTCGCCCATTATAGTGATATTCATGAACATGCCGCAGATATTCCTAAATTATTCAACCTGGCCGGTGGCAAGAAATTGGATCTGGTGATTTATAACGGTGATATGTCATCGACTGCCAAGGACGAAGAAACGTTCTTCAGAGGCTTTATGGACACTACCGTGGTTACATTTGGGAAAGAAATTCCGATGTATTATGCCAGAGGAAACCATGAAACAAGATCGTATTACTCATCTCATTTCCACGAATATTTCTCTCCAAAGAACCCGCATCTGTACTATACGTTCAGACAGGGGCCTGTGTTCTTTGTGGTACTGGATTCGGGTGAGGATAAGCCGGATAGCGACATTGAATATGGGGGCTTGGCCGATTATGACCGGTATCGTTCTGAACAGGCTTTATGGTTGAAGGAAGTGCTTGAATCGAAGGAATATCAGGAGGCTCCTGTAAAGATTGTGGTGAGTCATGTCCCGATGGCGGTTACCGCAGAAAATTGGCATGCAGAGCAGGAACTTCTGGATAAGTTTGTTCCGTTGTTGAACCAGCATAAGCCGGACTTGGTGATGAGCGGACATTGGCATCGCTACAAGTTCTTTGAATCGAACAGTGTGATTCACTTCCCGGTTATTGTAAATTCCAACAATACGGTCATCAAGACGGATGTGGACCGCTCTGCCATCAAGATGGTGGTTTATGATACGGACGGAAAGATTGTAGATAAGAAAACGATTTCTGTTCCATAGCAGGCAGTCTTTGCATTTGTTCTCTTTTACGCTGGACCCTATTCCCGAGAGAGGGAAGTCTCCTGGCAGAACGGCCGTATCCCCGGCATCGTTGTGTCGGTGATGATCAATGTGAAAATTACAGGCTTTGGTCTTGCTGCAAACTTTGCAGGCCAAGTGCTGTGTCTGTAAGGCTTTGGTGCATGCTTAAATAGGGGGACCGCACCTTTTTAGGGTGTGCAGGTTGGGCATGGTTCCTTCATACTTGCATAAAAGAAAGAATCCGTTGGTAGTACTTTTACTTCTACCAACGGATTCTTTATTCTATACAGGCATGAAGGAATGCCATCAACACACACGCTAGAAAGTTACAGCCCAAATAATAATCTCACCTCAAGTATTTATCAATGTGCAGATTATTAAGCTGGATTTATCCATGGCAATTAGGCTTCCCGATGCCCCCCCCCTATCTATTGGGGGGTGTACTCGCTGTCGAGAACATCGTCCTCCGCCTGTGCCAATTGCAGAAGCTGTGCCGAGGGGCGGTTCTTGACCTGCAACATGGCTTTCTTGCGCAGACGCTCGCCCACACGCACGATGTTGTCGTTGCCCGTGTGTATGCGTTTGTAGACATCATCGTAGGCGTTCTGTGCCTTGCCCAACGATATGCCGACCTGTTCGAGCGACTGGGTGATGGCCACCAACTGCTTGTAGAGGGTCAGTCCGCAGGCGGCAATCTCCTGCGTGTTCTTGTCCTGGTCGTTGTACTTCCAGAGGTCTGCCACGATTTTGAGCAGGGCAAACAGATGCGTGGGCGAGGAGATGATGACCTGATTGCGGTAGGCATCTGCCCATATCTGCCGGTCGGCCTTCAACGCCTCGAGGAAGGCGGGTTCGTTGGGTATGAACATGATGACGAAGTCGGGCGAATTGACCAACTTCTGATACTCCTTGCGGCTCAATTCGTTGACATGCTCGCGCACGGACTTTATGTGTGCCGCCAGATATTTCTGTCGCTCGGCGTGTGTCTCGGCAGCGGTGTATTCGGTGAATGCCGTGAGCGAGACCTTCGAGTCGATGACGATTTCCTTGTTGTCGGGCAGATGTATCAGCACATCGGGACGCAGGTTGCGACCCGTGCTGTCCTTGATGTTGAACTGCGTCTCGTAGTGAATGCCCTTGGTCAGTGACGAGTTGTCGAGTATCGTCTCCAACAACATCTCGCCCCAGTCGCCCTGCACCTTCGAGTTGCCCTTGAGGGCGTTGGTCAGGTTCTGTGCCTCGGTCGAGATGCTTTGGTTCAGATCCATGAGTCGCTTCAGCTCGTTCTTCAGCTCTCCGCGCTGGGAGTTCTGCGTGTCGTTAATCTCCTCCACACGGCGGCGGAACTCGGTGATGTGCTCCTTGAAGGGGCGCAGCAGGGCATCTATCTGCTCGCGGTTGCTCTCCTTGAAGTGGCGCGACTGCTCGCCGAAAATCTCGTTGGCGAGGTTCTGAAACTCGCTTTTCAGCCGCTCGTACTCCTGTTGGCGATTGTCGCGCTCCTCCTGTCGGCGTTGCTCCTCGCGCTTGAGTGCCTCATCGTAACGACTCCTAAGGGCGCGCAACTCCGTCTCGGAGGTTGAACGCACGGCACGCAGTTCGGCTTCCGACGAGGCACGCAGGGCTGCCAGTGCATTGGAAGTGGCGAGGTGTTGCTCCTCGAGGGTGTGTTTCTCGTCGAGAAGACGGGTGAGGCGGGCATCGCTTTCGCGCAACTGCTCCTTCAGATGCTGCCGCTCCTTCACTGCGGAGAGCAGCGCGGCACCCAACAGCAGAACCGCTGCGCCGAGTACCGCAATACAAAGAATCAAGGTGGTATCCATAGAGACAAAATTAGGCAATATTTTGGATTTGAGCTCTCAATAATGGCGTAAAATTTCGTCTCAATGAGGATTGTTTTGTATCTTTGCGAAGATAAAATCACGATTAAACCCTGAAATTATGCAACGTATAGTAGCACCTTCAATGCTTTCGGCCGATTTCGGTCATCTTGAGCGCGATACCCGTATGATTGACCAGAGTGAGGCTCAATGGGTACACATCGATGTCATGGACGGTGTCTTTGTCCCCAACATCTCCTTCGGTTTTCCGGTCATGAAACCCATCCGCAAGGCCACAGGCAAGTTCTTGGATGTGCATCTGATGATTGTGGACCCCGAGCGTTATGTTGCCAAATTTGTGGAGGCAGGTGCCGATTTGGTCACCTTCCACTATGAGGCGACCAACGATGTGAAGGGCTGTATCGACAAAATCCGTCAGGCAGGTGCCAAGGTGGGTATCTCCATCAAGCCCGCCACATCGGTCGATGTGCTGAAGGATATTCTCCCGATGGTGGATTTGGTGCTGGTGATGAGTGTCGAGCCGGGCTTCGGCGGACAGTCGTTCATCCGCGGTTCGATAGAGAAAATCCGCGAGTTGCGTAGCATGGCCAACGGCTATAATCCCAAACTGATTATCGAGGTCGATGGCGGTATCTCGTCTCACAACGCGGGCGAGGTGTATGCGGCAGGTGCCGATGCGTTGGTGGCAGGCAGTGCCGTGTTCAAGGCCGAGGACCCTGCTGCCGAAATTATAAAAATTCTTAAAGCATAGATGATATCATTAGACAATCTGACGGTGAGTTACGGAGGGTGGACGCTCTTCGATGACATCTCGTTTCTGATAAATCCCAAAGACCGAATAGGACTGGTCGGCAAGAACGGAGCCGGCAAGTCCACTCTGTTGAAAATCATTGTCGGCGAACAGCAGCCCACATCGGGTGCGGTGACCATCAATGGCGAGTGTACGGTGGGCTACCTGCCGCAGACGATGCGTGTACACGACACCACCTCGCTGGTGGAGGAGACCGAGAAAGCGTTTGTCGAGGTGCTGAAGTTGGAGGCGGACATTGCGCGTCTGACCCGCGAAATCACCGAGCGCACCGACTACGAGAGCGAGGAGTATGCCGACCTGATTCAGCAGCTCAACGCCGCACAGGACCACTACCACATTCTGGGGGGTGATACCCGTGAGGCTGACATCGAGAAGACCCTCCTGGGTCTGGGTTTCAAGCGCGAGGACTTTCAGCGTCCCACGAGCGAGTTTTCGGGCGGCTGGCGTATGCGTATCGAGCTGGCGAAGCTCCTTTTGCGCCGTCCCTCGATTTTCCTGCTCGACGAGCCGACCAACCACCTCGACATCGAGTCTATCCAGTGGCTGGAGGACTACCTGAAGAACTACAACGGTGCCGTGCTGCTCATCTCGCACGACCGCGCCTTCCTCGACAATGTGACCAACCGCACGGTGGAGCTGTCGCTGGGTAAGGTGACCGACTATAAGGTGCCCTATTCGAAATATGTGGTGCTGCGTGCCGAGCGCCGCCAACAGCAGATGGCGGCCTATGAGAACCAGCAGCGTATGATTGAGAAGACCGAGGAGTTCATCGAAAAGTTCCGCTACAAGCCCACCAAATCCAATCAGGTGCAGTCGCGCATCAAACAGCTCGACCGTCTGGAGCGTCTGGAGGTCGAGGAGGAAGACGTGGCAACCCTCAACATCAAGTTCCCTCCTGCACCCCGTTCGGGTCAGATTGTGGCGGACATCCACGAGGCCGGTATGTCGTTCGGCAAGAAACACGTATTCAGCGGTGCGAACTTCGTCATCGAGAAGGGTGACAAAATCGCGCTGGTGGGTCGCAACGGTGAGGGTAAGACCACATTGGCGCGTATGCTCATCGGCCAGCTGACCCCCACGGAGGGATATGTGAAGCTGGGTGCCAATGTCAATATCGGTTACTATGCACAGAATCAGGACGATTTGATGGACGGTGATTTCACGGTGTTCGACACCCTCGACCGTGTGGCTGTGGGTGACATCCGTACCCGTCTGCGCGATATTTTGGGTGCTTTCCTCTTCCGTGGCGAGGACATCGAAAAGAAGGTGAAGGTGCTGTCGGGTGGCGAGCGTGCACGTCTGGCAATGGCGCGCATGATGCTCGAACCGCGCAACCTGCTGGTACTCGACGAGCCGACCAACCACATGGATATGCGTTCGAAGGACATTCTCAAGAATGCCATTCAGAAGTATGACGGCACGGTGGTCGTGGTATCACACGATAGAGAGTTCCTCGATGGGCTGGTGGACAAGGTCTATGAGTTCCGTGACGGTGAGGTGCACGAATATCTGGGAGGTATCTATTACTTCCTTGAGAAGCGCAAGCTCGACTCGTTGCAGGAAATCGAGCGTCATGACACGCCCGTGAAGAGCGAGGAGAAGCCCAAGGCCACGGCCGGCAAGCTGACCTACGAACAGCAGAAGGAGCAGGAGAAGCTCCTGCGCAAGATGCGCAAGACGGTGGAGACCATCGAGAACACCCTCGCCGACATCGAGAAACAGATAGCCGACTACGAGTCGCGTTTTGCGGCCTCGGCAGAGTATGTCGAGGAGGATTACAAGGCCTACAACGACCTCAAGGCGCGTTACGACCACGAGATGCACGAGTGGGAGAAGGCCTCTTATGAATTGGAATTGGTAGAAGAACAACAATAGTATATGGATAACATTATTTTCGGTATTCGCCCCGTAGCCGAGGCTGTCGAGGCACACAAGCAGATTGAGAAACTCTACATCCGCAAGGGTGCCGAGGGTCAGCTCATGCAGGAGTTGAAGGATTTGTGCATTCGTCACAGAATCCGTTTTCAGGAGGTTCCCGTCGAGAAGCTGAACCGCCTGACCCGCGGTAACCATCAGGGGGTGGTGGCACAGATTGCCGCCATCGAGTATGTGGAGTGGCAGGATATTTTGGAGCGCGTCCCCGAGGACGAAACCCCTATGGTGGTGGTCTTCGATGGTGTGACCGATGTGCGTAACTTTGGTGCCATTGCGCGTTCTGCGGAGTGTGCCGGTGCTCACGGTCTGATTACACCGCTGAAGAATTCGGCTCCCGTCAATGCCGAGGCGATTCGTTCGTCGGCAGGTGCTCTCACCACTATCCCCGTGTGCCGTGTAGGCTCTATCCGCAATACCCTCAAACTGCTCCAGAGCGAGGGCTTCCAGGTGGTTGCCGCTACCGAGAAGAGCCGCAAACTGCTCTACGATGCCGACTTTAAGAAGCCTACCGCCATCGTGATGGGTGCCGAGGATACGGGTATCTCGCGCGAGGTGCTCAAACTCTGTGACGAGCAGCTGGCCATTCCTCTGATTGGTCACATCGAGTCGCTGAACGTGTCGGCAGCCGCTGCCGTCATGTTGTTTGAGGTCGTGCGCCAGCGTATCGGCGACTAATCCCCCGAGGAGGGTGAACGATGAGCGTCACTAAGTATCGTCATCCGCGCTGGGGTGAGGTGACCTTGTCAGCCAATCCGCGTGCGCGGCGCATCTCGCTGGGGGTGCGCCTGTCGGGTGAGGTGAGGTTGTCGTTCCCGCCTTCGGTGTCCCCCGAAAGGGCATTACGATTTCTCGACGAGAAAGCGGAGTGGGTGGAAGCCGCCCTGCGCAAGATGGCACAACGCCGAGCTGCCGAGCCGCCCCGACTCTCTGCCGAGGAGGAGAAACTCAGGGTAGAGCGTTTGCGCCGCGAGGCGAAAATCGACCTGCCGCAACGCATCGAACGATTGTCGCGACTCACGGGACTTAAGTATAACTCCGTGACGGTGCGACTCACACGTTCGAAGTGGGGGAGTTGCTCCTCGCGCAACGACATCTCGTTATCGCTCCTGCTGATGACCCTGCCCGAGCACCTGCGTGACTTCGTGATTCTCCACGAGTTGTGCCACACGCGAGAACATAACCACTCCGTGAGGTTTCATGCCCTGCTCGACAAATTGGTGGGTGGACGCGAAAAGGAGTTGCAACGCGAGTTGAGACGGTATTCGACCCGATAGACAAACAGATAAAAAAAGAGTTGTGGAATGTTCCACAACTCTTTTTTTTGTATCATGCCGTCGGGCTACTTCTCCTCGTGCTCGGCGAGCAGACGTTGCAACAATTCGGGTTCGTTGGTGGTAATCATATCCACGCCCAAGTCGATGAAGTAACGCATATCCTCCTCCGAATTGACCGTCCAGACATTGACCTTGAGTCCCAAATCGTGGCACTCCTTCACCCATTCGGGGTGCTTGCGGTAGGTGCCCATCGAGTAGTCCATGCCGGCAAATCCGTGGTCGAGAATCTCCTGCGGAGTGAGGTCGCCGTTGAGGTAATAGACATCGACCTCGGGCATCTTCTCGTGGAAGAGTCGGCAGGCATTGAGCGAGAAGGAGATGAAATCGGTGTTGCCGGTGACGTGGTGCTGTCTGATGGACTTGACAATCTTCTTCACGGCGATTTTCTCGCGCGAGACATCGCGCAGGGGCTTCATCTCCAGCACCAGACGGGTATCGACATATTGACCTGCCGTGAGGTATTCATCGAGCGTGGGGATAATCTCCTTGTTGGAGAGGTGTATGGTGCGTATGCGGTCGAACTTGTCCTGCTCCATGTTGATGTCCGTGCCGGCGAATACGCGGTCGTGATTGACCACCAACTCTTTGTCGGCGGTGAGCCATACGTCGAATTCCGAGCCGAAGGCCGCTATCTCGTCGGCCTTGTGGAGGGCGGTGATGGAGTTCTGTGCCGAGCCTTCGGTCTTCCAGTAGCCGCGGTGGGCAATGACTTTCGGCTGGGCAAGGGCGGCGGTGGCCATCAGAACGGCAGCCGCCGAAAGGAGGGTCTTAAGCGTCATGGTCGTAGGTTTTTGGTGTTTTTTGTTTACCCAAAGTTACATTTTTTTTGCACAATGTGTAATTTTTTTGCACGCCGTTTGCCGCCGTTTTCGTGGGCGGAAGGGCGTGAGGTGAGGAAGATGAGCTTCATTTTCTGATGATTATGCACCGTGAGATGTTTTTTTGTGGGAGGAATTTGCGTAGTATTTAAAATATTTTTATTATCTTCGTTCTGCTTAATACCGAAAAATTTACTAATCCAATCATCATGAAAGAACAGGTAAAACAGAAATTTGTAGAGCTCTACGGCGAAGGTGCCGTCTGCTATGCATCTCCCGGACGAATTAACCTTATCGGCGAGCATACCGATTACAACGGCGGTTTTGTCTTCCCCGGAGCGGTGGACAAGGGCATTGTGGCGGCCATCAGACTCAATGGCACGGACAAGGTGCGCGCTTATGCCCTCGATTTGGGCGAGGAGGCTGTGTTCGGCCTTCGCGAGGAGGACAAACCTTCGCAGTCGTGGGCCTGCTACATCTTCGGCGTGTGCCGTGAGATGCAGAAGCGTGGCGGCAAGTTGGGCGGTTTCGACACCGTGTTCGCGGGCGATGTACCCCTCGGTGCCGGCATGTCGTCGAGTGCCGCGCTGGAGTCGACCTATGCCTTTGCCATGAATGAGCTGTTCGACTGCGGTGTCGACAAGTTCGAGCTGGCTCGTGTGGGACAGTCCACCGAACACAACTACTGCGGTGTGAATTGCGGCATCATGGACCAGTTCGCTTCGGTCTTCGGCAAGAAGGGCAACCTCATGCGTCTTGACTGCCGTTCGATGGAGTATGAATATTTCCCGTTCGCCCCCAAGGGTTACAAGCTCGTGCTGGTGGATTCACGTGTGAAGCATGCTTTGGTAGGCTCGCCCTACAACGACCGCCGTGCATCGTGTGAGCGTGTGGCGAAGGTGCTGGGGCAGGAGTTCCTGCGCGGTGCCACCATGGAACAGCTCGATGCCGTGAAGTCACAGATTTCGGAGGAGGACTACAAACGTGCGCGCTATGTCATCGGTGAGGAACGCCGTGTGCTCGATGTGTGCGATGCCCTCGAAAAGGGCGACTACGAGACGGTCGGCAAGCGTATGTATGAGACCCACTGGGGTATGTCAAAGGACTACGAAGTATCGTGCGAGGAGTTGGACTTCCTGGTCGAGGTGGCAGAGCAGTGTGGCGTGAGCGGTTCGCGCATCATGGGCGGCGGTTTCGGCGGTTGCACCATCAACCTGGTGAAGAACGAACTTTATGATGCCTTCATCGCCAAGGCCAAGAGCGAATTTAACGCCAAATATGGTCACGAACCCAAGATTTACGATGTCGTCATCTCCGATGGTTCGCGCCGTCTGGAATAGACGAATATTTATTATAAAAGGGGACACCACTTTTCGATGGTGTCCCCTTTTTTGTGCCGTGTAGCGTGAGAACTGTCGGCATAAGAAAAACACCACCTGTCGGCGTTCCCGACAGGTGGTGTTACTGATTCTACATAACTATTATTTCTTGTCCATGTAGCTCTTGATGTAGTGGTGGTGTGAACCCCAACGCTCAAATGCCGCACGGTCGAGCTCCTCGCGAGCCGACGGGTGTGCAATGGAGATGAGCTGGCGTGCACGCTCCTGCATGGTCTTGCCATACAAATCGACTGCACCGTACTCGGTGACAATCCAGTGAGCGTGGAAACGTGTGGTGACAACACCTGCGCCGTCCAACAGGGTGGGGCAGATTTTCGATACGCCCTTGTTGGTCATTGAGGGCATGGCGATGATGGCCTTACCACCCTTCGACAACGAAGCACCGTAAACGAAGTCAATCTGACCACCGACACCCGACCAGAACTTGGTTCCGAGAGAGTCGGCAGCTACCTGACCGGTGAGGTCAATCTGCAGGGCAGAGTTGATGGCGGTCATGCGGTCGTTCTGCGAGATGATGTAGGGGTCGTTGGTGTAACCCACATCCATCATCAATACACCGGGGTTGTCATCGATGAAGTTATAGACGTCCTGTGAACCCATCAGGAAGGTCGAAACAATCTTTCCGGGGTCGGTCTTTTTGGCCTCACCGTTGATGACACCCTTCTCCACGAGGGGAAGGACACCGTCGGCGAACATCTCGGTGTGGATACCGAGGTTCTTGTGGTTGCCCAGCTGTGCCAATACGGCGTTGGGAATGGCACCGATACCCATCTGAAGGGTGGCACCGTCCTCGATGAGCGCGGCACAGTTCTTACCGATGGCGGTCTCAATCTCATTGGGCTGAGTGAACTTGGCCTCGATGAGCGGTGTGTCGTCCTGTACGAAGATGTCAATCTTCGACATGGGAATCATCGCCTGACCGAACGAACGGGGTACATACTTGTTGATGACCGCGATGACATAGTCTGCGCACTCGACGGCTGCCAGTGTGGCGTCGACCGAAGTACCCAGCGAAACGTAACCGTGCTTGTCGGGGGGACATACCTGAATCATGGCCACATTGCAGGGAACTGCGCCGCAGCGATAGAGCTTCTGTGTCTCGCTCAGGAAGACCGGAATGTATCCCGCATAACCTGTCTGGGTTACCTTTCTTACATTAGAGCCTACGAAGAATGAGTCCAACTGGAAAATACCCTCGAACTTGGGATCTGCATAGGGCGCAGGACCCTCGGTATGAAGGTGGTGTACATGAACATCGTGGAGCTCGCCGGCCTCGCCACGTGCGCACATCGCCTTGATGAGGCACTGGGGAGCCGATGCTACTGAACTGAGGTGTACATGGTCACCGGACTTAATCACCTTGACAGCCTCTTCGGGTGTCGTAAAATTAATAGGTGTCTTCATAATAGTTAGAATTAATAGGTTTGTTATATGGTTGCAAATGTTTCTACTTGCGTTTTACCTCGACCTGTTCGTAACCCTCGACAATATCGCCGACCTTGATATCGTTGTAAGAATCGATATTCAGACCGCAATCCTGTCCCAGAGTCACCTCTTTGACATCATCCTTGAATCGCTTGAGCGAACCGAGCTTACCGGTGTGGATAACGATACCGTCACGGATGACACGGATGGGCGTGTTGCGCGAGAGCTTACCCTCACGAACCACACAACCGGCAACCATGCCGACCTTCGAAATCTTGAAGATTTCCATGACCTCTACCGAAGCCACAATCTCCTCCTTCATCACGGGCTCCAACATACCCTCGATAGCATCCTTGATATCGTTGATGGCATCGTAGATGATGGAGTAGAGACGAATCTCGATTTCCTCCTGCTCGGCTACCTTGCGGGCAGCTGCCGAAGGACGAACCTGGAAGCCGACGATGACGGCGTTCGAAGCGGCAGCCAACAGCACATCCGACTCCGAAATCTGACCTACGGCGGCGTGAATGACGTTCACCTGTACGGTCTCCTTCGAGAGCTTGATGAGTGAGCCTGACATTGCCTCCACCGAACCGTCCACATCACCCTTGACGATGATGTTCAGCTCCTTGAACGAACCGATGGCGATACGGCGACCGATTTCGTCCAGAGTGACGTGCTTCTGGGTCATGATGCCCTGCATACGCTGCAACTGCTCACGCTTGTTGGCAATCTCACGTGCCGAACGGTCGTCGTCCATCACGTTGAAGGTATCACCTGCCTGGGGAGCACCGTTCAATCCCAGCACACGCACGGGAGTCGAAGGTCCTGCCTCCTTGACGGGAACACCGTTCTCGTTGAACATCGCCTTCACACGACCGGTGTAGGTACCCGACAGGATAACATCTCCGATGCGGAGCGTACCGCTCTGTACGAGGATGGTCGATACATAACCGCGACCCTTGTCCAAAGTAGACTCGATGACCGTACCCACGGCTTTCTTGTCGGGGTTGGCCTTCAATTCGAGGACTTCGGCCTCCAACAGCACCTTCTCCAACAGTTTGTCGAGGTTGATGCCCTTCTTGGCAGAAATCTCCTGGTCCTGATACTGACCGCCCCATGACTCCACGAGGTAGTTCATCTGTGCCAGTTGCTCCTTGATGTGGTCGGGGTTGGCGTTGGGTTTATCAATCTTGTTGATGGCGAATACCATCGGCACACCTGCTGCCTGTGCGTGGTTGATGGCCTCAATGGTCTGGGGCATCACGCTGTCATCGGCAGCCACGATGATGATGGCCACGTCGGTAATCTTCGCACCACGCGCACGCATGGCGGTGAAGGCCTCGTGACCGGGAGTGTCGAGGAAGGTAATCTTCTGACCGTTGAGGTTCACGCTGTACGCACCGATGTGCTGGGTGATACCTCCGGCCTCGCCTTCGATGACATTGGTCTTGCGAATGTTGTCCAACAGTGAAGTCTTACCGTGGTCTACGTGACCCATGACGGTGACAATGGGCGGACGGGGAACCAAGTGTTCCTCCTCGTCGGCGCTGTCCTCCTCGGTGATGGCTTCCTGAATCTCGACAGAGACGAACTCCACCTTGTAGCCGAACTCCTCGGCAACCACTACCAAAGCCTCGGCATCCAGACGCTGGTTGATGGATACCATCAGACCAAGGTTCATACATGCGGTGATGACCTCGGTGGGCGATACGTTCATCATGGTGGCCAACTCGCTCACGGTGACAAACTCGGTCACCTTGAGAATCTTGCGCTCCTGCTCCTCTCTTTCGATTTCTACGTTCATGCGCTCGGCTACGGCCTCACGCTTCTCCTTACGATACTTGGCACCCTTGTTCTTGGCACCCTTGGCAGTCAGGCGTGCAAGGGTATCCTTAATCTGCTTTGATACCTCCTCGTCGCTAACCTCGGGACGAACCACCGGCTTGGGTGCGTTCTTCTTGTTGTTCTTGTTGCGACGACCTTCGCCCTGACGCTGCTGCTGGCCGTTGTTGTGACCCGCAGCCGAAGAGTTGGCATTGCCGCGGTTGGCGTTGCCACGGTTCTTGTCACCATTCTGGTTCTTCTTGCCGGCCTCGCCCTGAGCGTTCTTGCCGCCGTTCTGCGAAGCTGACTTCTGTGCCTTGGTGATGTCGACCTTCTCCTTGTGGATGCGCTTGTGCTTGTGCTTGCCTCCGGAGGTGAACTCCGAAACATCCATGGTACCCAAAATCTGGGGACCCTGCAATTTGGTGGTCTCCGGACGGAAGATGTGGTCCTTCGCTGCTTCGTGCTGCGAGGGGGTCTCTCTCTTGACTTCCTCCGCGGGCTGAGCCGCAACCTTGGGCTGGGGCTTCTGCTCGATTTCCTGTTTTGCGGCAGTCTTTTCTGCGGGAGCTGCTACGGTCTCCTTGCGCTCTGTGGCACTCTTCTGTTCGAGATGTGTTGTTGGTCTTTCCACTGTGGGTTTGTTGTCATCTGGGGTAGCGACTCTGGGCTTTTTCTCCTCCTCGGCCTTGTGTGCCGTCTCCTCTTTTGCGGGTGCGGAGGTGTGCTTGGGTGGGTTCAAGTCTATCTTGCCGAGGATTTTGGGCTGCTGAATCTCGTCCTTCACACTGATGACGTTACTCTTGATGATGACCTCTTTCTCCTCTTCTTTTTCCTGCTCTTCAGCCTCTTCGAGCGTGATGGTTGCCTGCTTTTGCGAGATGCGTTCGCGCACCGACTCGCGTGCCTTGTGGGCACTGCGGTTGGCTCCAAACTCCTTCTCCAAAATATCGTACGTGGCCGCATCGACCAGCGAACCGGGCAAACCGTCGCTCTTTATGCCCTTCTTGTGGAGGAAGTCTGTGATGGTGTTCAAGCCAACATTAAACTCCTTTGCCACTCGAATGAGCCTTAATTTCTTATCGTTCCCCATGTTATATTTTCTCCTATTTTTCTTAATTTGATTATTTGAACTCTGCCTTCAAAATCTCTGCCACTTTCTGAGCCTGCTCCAGCTCGAGGTCGGCGCGCGATGCTACCTCCTCGACCGAATTCTCCAACACGCTCTTTGCGGTGTCGTAGCCGGCATTCTTCAGTGCTTCGATAATCCAGCCGTCGATTTCGTCGGCGAACTCGGTCAGAACGACATCCTCCTCCTCGATTTCGCGATATACGTCGATATCGTAACCGGTGAGCATCTTCGACAGACGGATGTTGAGACCACCCTTACCGATAGCCAGCGATACCTGGTCGGGCTTGAGGTAAACGGCGGCGGTCATCTTCTCCTCGTCGATGGTGATGGATGAAATCTGGGCGGGGTTGAGTGCGCGCTGAATCATCAGCGAGGGATTCGAGGTGTAGTTCACCACATCGATGTTCTCGTTGCGCAACTCCTTGACGATGCTGTAAATACGCGAACCCTTCATACCCACACATGCGCCTACGGGGTCGATTCTCTCGTCATAAGACTCTACGGCTACCTTGGCTCTCTCACCGGGGATACGCACAATCTTCTTGATGGTAATCAGACCATCGAAGATTTCGGGAACCTCCTGCTCGAAGAGACGCTCGAGGAACTGGTTGGCGGTACGCGAAAGAATGATGCGGGGCTGATTGTTGTTCATCTCCACCGACTTGACGATGGCACGGATGGTGTCACCCTTGCGGTAGAAGTCGTTGGGAATCTGCTCGGTCTTGGGCAGTACCAGCTCGTTCTCCTCGTCGTCGAGAATCATCACTTCCTTCTTCCATACCTGGTAAACCTCGCCGGTGATGATTTCGCCCACCTTGTCGGAGTACTTCTCGTAGAGGTTGGCCTTCTCGAGGTCGAGGATGCGCGATGCCAGATTCTGGCGCAGCGACAGTACGGTACGGCGACCGAACGATGCGAGTTTGATTTCGTCGGTGTACTCGTCACCGATTTCGTAGGTGGGGTCGATGGCCTTCACCTCGCTGACCGCAATCTGCATGTTGGGGTTCTCGACTGCACCATCCTCCACAACGGTTCTGTTCCTCCAAATTTCGAGGTCGCCCTTTTCGGGGTTGATGATGACGTCGAAATTCTCGTCTGTCTCATACTGCTTCTGCAAAGCGTGGCGGAAAACATCCTCCAAAACGCCAATCATGGTTGACTTGTCGATGTTCTTCAGCTCTTTGAACTCTGCAAAGTTGCTGATAAGATTCAAATTGTCCATTGTCGTTATCTATCTTATTTTAGTTTTTTATTCTACTTAAAGTCGAGGTACTCCTTGGTCGATTTGATTTCGTCGAAACGGAACGTGCGGGTGACGGTCACCGTCTGCTTGCGCTTCTTTCCCTCCACGAGTTGTTTCTCCTCGTAGGAGAGGGTGACACCCATTTCATCGACATCGTCGAGATGAGCGATGATTTTCTCACCGGTGAGCAGCAGTACCTCCACCGAACCGCCGATGAGCTTGCGGAACTGGCGGATATCCTTGAGCTCCGAGCCGATACCTGCCGATGCCACGGTGAGGGAGAAATCCTCCTCCTCGCGGTCGAAGTCAACTTCTATGGCACGGCTCAGCTCGACACAGGCGTCGATGGATACCGAGGTGTCGCTGTCGATGAGCAGTTCAATTTCATTGGAGGGGGAGCACTTGCAGCCCACCACAAACATGTCGGTGCCACGGAGTTTCTCCTCCGCAACGTCAACTATTTTTTTCGTGTCAATCATCTCGCTTTTCTGCAAATTGGTCGTGTATAACTATAAAATAAGGGGACTTCCCGTCCCCTTACCTCGTGCTTGTGTCTTTCGACTGCGCAAAGATAGTAATAAAAATTGACATACCAATATTTATTACCAATAAATCTTATTCTCTGTGCTTCGATTCATACGGCTTGATGATGCCGCGCTTCGACTCGCGGATGAAGCTGACCAGATAGTCGCGCTCCTCGCTCTGAGGCACCGATTTCTCGACCTCGTCGCATCCGTTGATGTAGTTCATGCCGCTCTGGAACAGAATACGGCACGCCTCGTGAATCTCGCCGATGCGTTCGGGAGTGAATCCTCGGCGTGAAAGTCCCACGCGGTTGATGCCTGCGAAGCGCAGGGTGTCGTTTCTCACGATGACATAGGGAGGCAGGTCCTGACCCAGCAGTGAGCCGCCCTGAATCATCGAATGGGCACCGATGTGTGTCCACTGGTGAATGGCAGCGTGACCGCCGATGACCACCCAGTCGCCCACATGCACCTCACCGGCCAGCGATACGCGGTTGGCGATGACGCAGTGGCTGCCCACCACGCAGTCGTGACCCACATGGACGTAGGCCATCAGCAGGTTGTGGTTGCCGACGATGGTCGTGCCGGTGGATTTTGTACCGCGGCTGATGGTGACATACTCGCGGATATCGTTATAATCGCCAATCTGGCAGGTGGTTACCTCGCCCTCGAATTTGAGGTCCTGGGGCAGGCACGACACCGAAGCACAGTTGTGAATCTTACAACCTCGGCCGATGCGGGCACCTTCGTGAATGACCGCACCCGAGGCGATCCAACAATCGTCGCCGATGACCGTATCGGCGGCAATATATGCAAAGGGTTCTACTATGACGTTCGCTCCGATTTTGGCGTCGGGGTGAACATAGGCAAGTTCGCTAATCATTTCGTATAACTAAATCACTTATTTGTTTTTGACAATCTGAGCCATCAGCTCTGCCTCACAGGCAAGTGTCTCGCCCACAAAGGCTTTGGCCTCCACCACAGCCACACCGCGGCGGATGGGCTCCAGCAGTCGGATTTCGAACTGGAGGGTATCTCCGGGGACTACCTTTCTCTTGAACTTCACCTTGTCGATTTTCATGAAGTAGGTCGAGTATCTCTCGGGCTCTTCAACGGTGCTGAGCACCATGATGCCACTGCACTGTGCCATGGCCTCGACGATGAGGACACCGGGCATGACGGGCTCCTGGGGGAAGTGCCCCACGAAGAAAGGCTCGTTCATGGTGACATTCTTGATGCCGGCAATCGAAGTCTCGTCGCAGTGGAAGATGCGGTCTACCAACAGGAAGGGAGGACGGTGGGGCAGCATACGGCGGATGTCGTTGATGTCGTAGATGGGGCTCCTGCGGCAGTCGTAGGTGTAGCGGGGTTTCTCGCCGGCCTTACGCATGGCGCGCTTTACCTGCTTCATGAACTCGGTGTTGGCGAAGTGACCCGGACGGGTAGCCCACACGCGACCCTTGATTCTCACACCCAGCAGTGCGAAGTCGCCCAGCAGGTCGAGCAGCTTGTGACGTGCCAGCTCGTTGTTGCAACGCAGACCCGACTCGTTGAGATAGCCCTGCTCGATTTTCACATTGGGCTTGTTGAAGGCCTTGCGCAGGTGCTCCTGCTGGTCTTCGGGAACGGGGTTCTCCACCACGATGATGGCGTTGTCGAGGTCTCCGCCCTTGATGAGGTTCATCTTGATGAGCGGCTCGATTTCGTGGAGGAAGACAAACGTACGGCAGGGAGAAATCTTCTCTGCGTAGTCGTCGCCCGGCTCAAAGGTGGCATACTGATTGCCGATGACCTTCGAGTTGTAGTCCACGTGGAGCGATACGGAGAACTCGTCGTCGGGGTAGAGGATGATGGCCACGCCCTTTTCGGGAATGGTGTAGACCATCTTCTCGGTGACATGGAAGTAGTTGCGCTCGGCACTCTGCTCCTCGGTACCCACTTCGTTGATAGCCTTGGCGTATTCGCCTGCCGAACCGTCCATGATGGGGGTTTCGGGTGCGTCGATATCTATAATGGCGTTATCGACACCCAGAGTCCAGAGTGCCGACATGATATGCTCGATGGTGGCTACTTTCTGACCTCCGACTTCGATGGTTGTTCCGCGTGAGGTGCTCACCACATTGTCGCATAATGCAGGAATGAGAGGCTTGTCCTCCAAATCTACACGGCGAAATACAATACCTGTATTAGCATCGGCGGGATTCACCGTCATGGTGACGTGTACGCCTGTATGCAGTCCCTTTCCGGAGAAGGAAATGGGGGCTTTCAGTGTTCGTTGTTTTGTTGACATAAGCGGTGTTTCATATAATTTTGTGCTCAAAGATATAAAAAATCGTTAAAATATCCTATTTTTGCTCAAAATTCCAAGGATAGTAATGGCTGAAACAGAAGAAGAGAAACTTCCCAGACCCCAAAAACGACAGCGACTCAAACTGCCGTTCGACAACAGAAAACAGGACGCCGGCACATGGACCTATGACCACAGAATCGGGTTGTGTGTGACGGTGATTGCCTATTTGATAGTGATGATTGCCTTCGTGTCGTCGAAAATCGTCATCGGACGCAAGCCCCAAACCCAGGGTATGTTCATCGACTTGACGACCCTCGCCGAGTTGGAGAAGGAGCGCGACCGTCTGGCCGAGGAGGTCAAACGCCGTCAGGAGCTCGACCCCATCGACTGGAGCAGTATCAAGAATCAGGTGTCGAACGAGAACGCGCTGAACGAGAAGCTGAAGGACGACCGCGGTACAAATACCGCTGCGCTGAACGATGCCGCCGAAGCGGCTGCCGAGCGTATGAGGGCCAACCGCGAAGCCTATGAGCAGGGACTGGCGGAGGAGCGCGCCCTGCGTGAGCGTGCCGACAAGTCGGGCGAGCAATCACAGCAGCAGGACCGCAAGGTGAAGGGTCGTGTGACGGTGTCGTTTTCGCTGACCAATCCCGTCAGAACATCGCGCAGGTTGGTCATTCCTGCCTATCAGTGCGAGGGTGGCGGTGATGTGGTGGTGAAGATTGTCGTCAATCGCGGCGGCGAGGTGGTCGGTGCCCACATTCTGGAGGGGGGTGACCGCTGTATGCGCGAGACGGCTTTGCAGGCGGCTCGCTCGTCACTCTTCAACATCGATGACAGTGCCCCTGCGCGTCAGGAGGGTACCATCACCTATATATTCATTCCCCAATAGCAGGGTCTTTCGGGTGGGGTGGAAGCGAACGGACGCTCTTCGCACCGTTCGCGTAAAGTCAAGAACAGCCGTTGATTAGAGCATTGAGCGATGCTCTCTGTTACAAAATGTAACATAATTGTAACATATACGGCAGAACAACTTCTTGCGAATTTTATACATTTGCAACTTCAATTTGGAAAACGTAGCATGCGAAAACTCATCTGCATATTGTTGGCCGTTGTCGGCGGTCTGTGTCTGGGTGCCGTGAAGGCCGATGACGCAGTCTCTGCGCGTGTCGAATGGTCGTGCGAGGAGATTTCGGCAGACGATGCCGCGCAGGCAGGTCTGAGGTGCAAACGCATCTACAATTCCGATTTCAACCTTTCCCGTCTGGCGTCCGTACCCCGATGCCGTGTCTTTGAGCGACACGACTGCCGCCTCTCGTTGCAGCACTTTGCCCACCGCATGGGCTTTGCGACTCTCGAAACAGGCGTGAGCGAGAGGGTGGGACTGCATCCCTTCGTGGCCAATCTTTTTGCCGATACGCATCCGCGCGGATATTACCTCCACGTGCTGCGCCGGCTCATCATTTAGCGTTTGTTGTCTGCTTCGGTTTTTCGGGCGGACGCTTCCCCCGTGTGGGGAGAAATCTGCTCCGCCCAGTCAATTGTATTATAACAAACAAACGCTAAATATCTGATACCATGAATAAAAAAATCATTGGCGAGGCATTGTGTGCCTTGTCGAACGGACGCATCGTCATGCGCCGTAAATTCCCTGTAATCTCTGTAATTCTGCTTCTTGCCGCCCTCGGTGTGTTGGTGGGCGAGTGGGCGATGCGCGACGCGCTGACTGCCGATATCAGTTCTTCGGTGGTGCTGGTGGCTGCCTCGGTGCTGATTTATGCTCTGATGGCCATTACGCTGACCCTCTTCTACGGCAAGGGCACTCCCTATGATACCCAAAACAAGGGTTTCCTCGGCTATGAGGAGATTTATTTCGAGCGTGGCAAACGCCGTGAGGTGGCCGAGTGCGTGGAGCACTGCCTGCCGGGTGCGCTTTTCAATGTGGAGCGTTCGCGCATTCCCGAATTGGCGGTGGTGGTCTTCCGCAGTAAGGACAACAAGCTGGCGGCGATGCAGATGTTCGAATACACGGAGTTGGAATACAAAGAGTTGACCGAATTAAAGGTGTGTGGCCTTTAATATTTCTGCATAGTGAGTGGCGGCGATGACTTTGCTTGAGGCAGGGTCATCGCCGCCTTTTTTATGTGGCTGTGGAAAATGGATGTCGGGGCGTTGGCGGACTCGATAGATTGATGCACCGTAGGGGCTTCCCCGTCACGACACTCAATAGATGGGGCAGATATTCGCCCTTTTTCGAGACCGTCCGCGCTTATTAGTCCCGACCGTCCGCATCCATAGTTGCCCACCCCCGTTTTGTACCGGTTCTTATGCCGTCTCCTGTGCGTACATCTCCGTGTTTGCGCCGCCCGTGCTTCCTGCAATTTGCACCTCGTCTGTTTGCGTATCGTCTTGCGCCCTTTTTTTCTGCCTTCGCGCGTCTCCCTGTCAGCACACGTTCCTTCTGTCCGTACACCTCCCACGTGGGGTAGGGATACAAAAAAAAGAGTGATTGAAAAATCACTCTTTTCGTTTGTGGAGAATAAGGGAGTCGAACCCTTGACCCCTTGCTTGCAAAGCAAGTGCTCTAGCCAACTGAGCTAATCCCCCA